>Ga0334889_1000112_pt1 | contig 132825 bp, 105 predicted proteins | sample GraSluR1_MG_2_FD_207222 | JGI IMG/M metagenome (GOLD analysis project Ga0334889, IMG submission 207222) | Sludge microbial communities from methane-producing bioreactor in Wageningen University, Netherlands - Granular Sludge_8_08-R1 | ecosystem: Engineered > Bioreactor > Anaerobic >...
TTAATACTTATGAGGATTACAATTACATAATTGCTAAAAAAGTTGCTGTTCCTGTTGATTTAGAAATGCAAATAAGACATGAGTTAGATAGAATGAAGGATGAAAACATAGATTATGGAACTTTTTCAGCAGTAATATTAGGAGAACCTATTGATGATGAATGTGTAAATGGGAAAACAGGTTTTGAGCATGAAATAATTAGCAATTATATAATTCCAAAACCAGAAGAAAAACCAACTTATGGTGATTATGAACCTTATACAAATCCTATAAATAAGCAAAGATATATTGTTGATGGTGCGTGTGATTCTAAAATTACATTTAATAAAGATCAGCAAAAGATTTATGCAACAAGTGATTATGATTATGTTAAAATTCGTTTTATAGGAGATAATAATTATAGAAAAACAACAGAAAAGGTTTACTCAATGTCTATTGATGATGATGAGTTTTTTGGTGAATATATTGATGTTGAAGTATATGATTTTAGAATTAAAAGATTTTTGTTTTTCAAAATTGGTCGTGAAATTAAAGCTACATACAAATGTAGACTTAAATATGATGGATATTTCCAGTTTGATAAAACAAATGATGTAAACAAGGTTGTTTGTAAGGAAGGAGATGAATTAGAATGTAATTATATAGATGAAAATAAAGATGAAGAACCTATTGCTGTTATTGATGATTCTGCAAAGATTAATGTTTATCAGAATGGTGCTTTTATAAAGCAGGATAGCATAACTTATAAGGATCTTTTGCTTAAAGGACATAAGGTTAGAATGTATCATAGGATTTCTGATGCATCATTGTTTGCAAGTGATACAATGTCAATATTAAAGAGCTTAACTCTTGAAAAGCATTTGACAAAATCTGGTGGCGTTACAAATGTTAGGGTTAAAATAAAAAATATACCCGTATCTTTAAGGAACAAACTTTATGTTTATCAGATAATATCAAAAAAGGATGTTTTATCTTTTAACAGTATAAGATTTATAGATAATTCAGATGGAAAAAGGATGGTTCTTGATAAGGATCCTGTAATTGGTTGGTATTTTGAAGATACTGATTCAGATCTTGAGGTTGAATATTCTGTTGATGGTGATAATGAGGGTGGGGATCTTATAATTACTACTGAGCCTATATTATTTTTTGAAGGTGATCTTGTTGTAAATTACAGAAATGATGATTGTAATCCTGGTGAGGCACAGGTTTTTGAAATTGATTCTTTGGAAAATTCAAACGTATATCTGCCTTTTAGCGGTAGAAATTATAAAATATGTATTGCACATGTTACAGATGATCTTATTGCAAATGCAAATGAGCCATTTATAAATATATTTAATTATGCAAATGCTGGCAAGGTTTTTTCTTCTTATTCGCAAAAAGCTGTAGTTTCTGCAATAAATTCAACTCCTTTATACTGGAGAGTTAAAATTGCAAAGGAAAATCCATTAGGAACTTATACATGCCTTGGTTCTTTGCTTAATTCCCAAGAAACTCCTTCTACTTTTGGAGATTGTGCATTTAGCGATAACAGGATATGGATAAGTCTTGTTTATGATGTATTTCCACCTGTAAGTTCTATTAAAATACCATATATTGCACATACTATAAAATTTAAGATAGAATCTTCTGATTTACATTCTGGAGTGCATTCTCAATATGTATGTGTACTTGATGATGATAATAATTGTGATTTTAGGCAATATTATGGTGAGGATGTTTTACTTACTTGTCCTGATGAATGGGAATGTAATAAAATAGTACGTTTTTTTGCAATTGATAATGAAGGTAACATAGAGGATGTAAAAGAGGAAAATATTACACTTATACAGGAAGGTTCTGCATGTCAGGCTGATTGTACTGCCAAACCTTTTCCTAATAGGTATATAAGTACATGTAGAAATATGAATGGATGTAAATATGCAAGTTTAAATGGTGATGATGGAGCAAAGATTGCAGATTCATGTCATTATTCTGTTCTTGATACATGGGTTTTATATAATCAGACTCATGAAGTTAAATGTCCTAATGGTCCTTACAGATTGAAAAAACATACTGACATAATGCTTGATTTGCATGATAGCATATGTAAAAATTTAAGAAGGATATCTGTGCCTGTGATAATAAATGGTGTGCCTACAGACATGTTATTTGTTTATTGTAAGGATTAATCTTAATATAATTTATAAAAATATGTGATGAGTTTTTTTTAAAAATTTCTTTTTATGTTGTTAAGATTTAGTTTTTGTTTTGTTTCTTCTGATACTTCACATAGTAACATGTTATATATCATATCCATTTTAGCATTCAATGATATCATATTTGTCTGTATTATTTCAATTTTGTTTTCTATCAATTCAATTTTACCTTTTATTAGTTCTGAACTTAAATCTTGTTTTTGTGGTTGCTCAAAGGGATTTTTTGACATGTTTGGTTGTTGTTCTAAATTGTTTTGCATTGAAAATGGATTGCTAAAACTTGGATTTGTTTGAATATTTTCATTGTTGTTTGAAACAGATTGCATGATTGGTTTGTTTTCATTTGTATTTGTGAAGAATGATTTATTACTATCTTCCATTTCGTTTAATGATGGAAGCTTTATATTGTCAAGATTAAAACCTTTATCTTCTTTTTTAAATGGATTGTACATAGAACTCTTTCTTTAAAATTTTATTAATTAATTTATATTAACTATTAAATAATAAAAAATTAGGCCTGATTTTTAAGTGAACAATCAACAGAAATGTCAAAACTTATTTTTCCATTTTCTATTGTAAGGTTTTCAATCCAAAGGTCGTTTAAAATATATGCATTGTTTATTTTTATGTTTTTTCTTACTATTGATTCTATATTGTTTTCTATTTCTTCTTTTGTATAGTAGGCATTGTTATATGCAATTTTTTTACATTTGTTGCAATATTTAAAATTTATGGGCTTTAATTCGTCTATTGGAGGAGTGTCTAATTTAAAACATTGCTCACATTTTCCATTGTAAACATCTTGGGTTTTTTTTCCACACACATAACAGGTTTTCTTAAACATAGATAATATTTATATTTATTATATTATAAATATAACTGTAGTTGGGCAATTATTATTTTGTCATGAGATTCTAATTAATATAACTACCATAAAGAAGTATTATAACTTTAAAATAATAAGATATTATAATTTATATATATGGACGATGAAAAAGAGTTGTTTCTTAGAAGCTTTGAAGAGAAACTTAAAAAACATCTTGATAGTAAGGCTTTAAACTCTTTGTCCAATGCTGATAATTTTGATGATGACTTGTCTTCTGTTGAATATGAAAAATTTAGGATTGAAAAGATTTCTATTGCAGCTAACTGGTATGAAAAAGCCTGTAATATGGCTCAAAAACTCATGCCTATAAAACCTGACAAGAAAACATCAGAAAAATTTGAAAAGCAAATATATGATGCACATCTTAATTGTACTCCAATAGGTGTTCAAAGTTTAGCAATGCTTGTTCTTATGATTGCAATAATATCAGGTTTAATATTTCTTATGATTGTAAGTTTTACAATAGGGATTGGATTTGTGCTTGTTGCTCTTTCTGCTTATCTTATATTGCTTAAGGTTCCTGATCTTATGGCAAAAAAGACTAAAACAAAGGCCAATAATCAGATTATAATATCTGTTTTTTATATGGTTGCTTTTATGAGATTTAATTCTAATTTTGAATTGGCTGTTAATTTTGCAGCTAATTACCTTAATCCTCCACTGTCTTTGGACTTTAAAAGAATTCTTTGGCGATTGCAGAATTCTGAGTTTCCGAATATAAAAACGGCAATGGATGATTATCTTATAGGTTGGAGGGATGATAATTTAGAATTTTTAGAGTCTGTCTATCTTATTGAGAGTTCTTTGTATGAAACAGAAAATTTTAGAAGGATATCGCTTCTTGATAAGGCACTTGATATAATACTTCAGGGAAATTATGAAAAAATGCTTAATTTTGCACAGGAATTAAGTGGAAAGGTTACAACTTTTAACATGATTGGAGTTGTGCTTCCAATTTTAGGACTTATAATACTTCCTTTGGCAGCTTCTTTTGGTGATCCTTTAGGGGTTTGGCAGATAGTTTTACTTTTATATAACATAATAATTCCTTTTGGTGTTATGTATTTTGGTTTTATACTTACTTTTAACAGACCTTCTATGGCAAATGCCATAAGACCACCTGAAAATGTTAAGGATTATAGTAAAATGCAGATGTATCCTTTAAAAATCAGCAAAGAGAAAACAATTTACATATCTCCTAAAATTCCAGCGTTTTTAACTTTTTTCATATTTGCATTTATAGGATTTTCCCCTTTAATATTACATGCTGTAGGATATGACTTATTTTTAAATGAACAACTTTTGCTTATATTTGGTGAGGATTCTGCTTTTGGAGTATTTCAGGAATACAAGGTTCTTAACAAGGGACTTATGAATGAGTATGTTTTTGGACCTTATGGTGTTTATTCAGGACTTTTGAGCCTTTTTATCCCTTTATCCCTTGCTTTTGGAGTTGGAATATATTTAAAACATAAATATGGCAAACTTGTAGAATTAAGAAATGCAACCAAAAAGCTTGAATTGCAGTTTCCATCTTCAATGTTTCAGTTAGGAAACAGAATAAGTGAAGGAATTTCTATTGAATTATCGTTTGGAGCTGTTGCACAAACGATGAAAGGAACTGAGGCTGGAAATTTTTTTTCAGATATCGATTCTAATGTTAAGTTTGAGGGAATGAGTGTTGAAAAAGCTATATTTGACAAGAAGAAGGGTGCAATAAACAAATATTCTTCAGATCTTGTAATAAGTTCAATGAAAATATTAATACGTTCTATGGAAAAAGGTCCTGAGATTGCAGCTAAAACATTGATAGATCTTTCAAGATATCTTACAGAAATACATCTTGCAAATCAAAGAATGAAAGATCTTTTATCTGAAAGTCTTGGTAGCATGAAAAGTCAGGCAAGATTTTTAGGTCCTGTAATATCAGGAGTTGTAATATCAATAGTTAGTCTTATTACAATGATTATGGGAGAACTCTCAAAGGCTACTTCTGAACTTGTAATAGAATCATCTCCTGCAGGATTTTCCAATTTTTTAGGTGAGAGTATTCCAACTTTTTTGTTTCAGGGTGTTGTTGGTGTGTATATAGTTATGCTTGTTGCAATTCTTGTTTATGTTGTTTCAAATCTTGAGTTTGGAGATGATGTTATATACATGAAACATGAGATAGGTCAAAGGCTTATGAGTGGTCTTATAACTTATGCTATCGTTGTCTTTATTGGGATTATAGCTTTTGCATTTATAGGTTCAAAAGTTTTGGCAAGCATGTAAAGCTTGTTTTAAATGATGTTTTGTTACTATCGAAATGTTTATAAAACTAATTGAGTTCTTAATTATTAAATAATATTGTGTGTACTGCATAATATTTTAATTAATAAAAAAATGGCAAGTAAAAAGGAACATTTTAATGTAGTGTTTATAGGACATGTAGATCATGGTAAATCAACAACAGTTGGTAGATTACTATTTGATGCAGGTGCTGTTGATGAACAGACAATGAGAAAGAACAAGGAAAAGGCTGCTGAACTTGGAAAAGCAGGTTTTGAATTTGCTTATGTTATGGATAACTTAAAAGAAGAGCAGGAAAGAGGAGTTACAATAGATTTAAACCATAAAAAATTTGAAACAGAAAAATACGAATATACAATAATTGATGCTCCAGGTCATGCAGATTACATTAAAAACATGATTACAGGTGTATCACAGGCTGATGCTGGTGTTTTGGTTGTTGCTGCAACTGATGGTGTTAATGCACAGACAAAAGAACATGCATACCTTTCAAAAACATTTGGAATTGATCAGCTTATTGTTGCTGTAAACAAAATGGATATGGTAAAATATACAGAAGCAAGATTCAATGAAGTTAAGGCTGAAATGGAAGGCTTGTTAAAACCATTAGGATTTAAAGCAATAAGATTTGTTCCAATTGCATCTCTTATGGGAGATAATGTTGTAAAGAAAAGTACAAATATGGATTGGTGGACAGGAGAAACTTTATTGTCAATGCTTGATGGCTTTGAAACAGGAGATAAACCAGTAAACTTACCATTAAGAATGCCAATTCAGGATGTTTATTCAATTAAAGGTGTAGGTCTTGTTCCTGTTGGAAGAGTTGAAACAGGAGTATTAAAGGCAAACAGTAAAATTATTGCTGTACCAGCAAAGAATGGAACAGGAATGGTTGGTGAATGTAAAGAAGTTGAAATGCACCATGAAAAAATACCAGAAGCATTACCAGGTTACAATGTTGGATTTAATGCTAAAGGTTTTGTTAAAGGAGATCTTGCAAAAGGAGATGTAATAGGTTCTGTTACAAATCCACCAACACTTGTAAGTGAATTTACTGGTCAGATTTTGGTTTTAAACCATCCAAGTGTCATAACAGTAGGTTACTCACCAGTGTTCCATATTCACACAGCACAGGTTTCATGTAGAGTTACAGAAATTGTAAGAAAGTTAAATGGTGACAAAGCTGAACATCCAGATTTTATAAGAAATGGAGATGCTGCTATTGTTAAATTTACACCATTAAAGGCTGTTGTAATTGAAAAGAAGGATGAAATACCTCAAATGGCAAGATTTGCTATAAGGGATTCTGGAAAAACAGTTGCTGCAGGTCAGTGTATGGATGTTGTAAAGAAAGAATTAAAACTATAATTCTTCCTATGTAAAAAATGAGTAAGGCAAGAATTAAGTTGATTGGGGATGACATTGCAGGGATTAACGCTTTTATTGATGAAATAAAAGATGTTGTGGACAAACTTGGTGTTTCTATGAGAGGTCCTATCCCAATGCCAACCAAAAAATTAAAGATCACAACAAGAAAATCGCCTGATGGTGAAGGAAAGGCATCTTTTGAAAGATATCAGATGAGAATCCATAAAAGGTTGATAGATGTTGAGATCAATGAAAGAGTTTTAAAGAGAATTATAAAGATCAAGATTCCTCAGGGTGTCAAGATAGAGATAAAATTGGTTGAATAAAAAAAACTTACCAATACTTCTAAATTATATTTGTTTTAATGTTACATATTGTTTGTTATTATTAATGAATTTTACAAAAATTTATAATAATGATTTTTAATTATTTGTTATGATAACAATTTATTATTCTAAAAAGTGCATATCACCAGTTGTAGCTGTTGCTTTATTATTAGTTGTAGCAGTTATAGCAGTTGTAGGTTTTCAAAACTGGTTTGATACGTATTCAACAAATATTTTAAGTGATGTTGAGAGTTCATCAGCAAATGATGTTAGAACCAGTAGAATAGAAACAATTGTTGGAAACAGTTTGTACATAAAAAATGATTATGACAACTTAAATATCAAGGATATAAAAGTTAATGGTTACAGCTGTTTTGATAGTGAAACGAATTATTCAAAGGGAATATTAGAAATTAATATTACAGATTGTATAGTAAATTTGAATGTTAGTAATCCTGATGTTGTAGTTGTAACAGATAAAGGCTTGATTGAGAAGATGGTTTATGTTAAAAATGTTAATGTTACACAAACAGGTGCACCAACAACAGTGGGATTAAGTTGTTCTTTAAATGGTACTACTATTGCACATGATTCATCTTATACATTTTACGAATATGATAAACCATATAATAATCTAGCAGGATGCTTAGCGATTTCACAATTAAGAACATGTAATAATGGAACGTTGAATGGGTCAGATAACTATAGTTATGCAATATGTAATGATAGCTTAGCACCAAGCGAAGGTGGAGAATGGGTACTTGTGTTTGCTAATTTAGATTTAGGTGTTAACAATGATTTTTATGTAATGAAATATGAAGCAAAATTCGTAAATACAGCAAGTAAAACACAAGATGAAACATATAAAGGTTGGAGGTATAATGATTCAGGAGGTGATTTAAGTATAAGGTCATACCCAACACCTGAACCAATAACATATATTACTCAGACTCAGGCAATTTCTTCATGTGCTTCTTTGGGTGCAGGTTATAAATTGATAACTCGTGCAGAATGGGTAACAACAGCAAGAGAAACAGAAAATAATACATACAATTGGAATAGTGGTACAATATATTCAGGAAGTATGTATAGAGGACATAGTGATAATTCACCTTCTTTATCTTTATCCGTAACAGATACAAATGATGGTTATATTGGAACAGGTCAAAATGGAACATCTGAACAAAGAAGAACTTTAAAATTGTATACAGGTGAAATAATATGGGATTTGGGAGGTAATGTATGGGAATGGAATAGTGATGTTTATAATAACAATACAGCAAGTAGTTTAGGGCAAAGTTCTACAGGATATTATGATTGGAATCAGATTCCATCAATCTATAATCATTTAAAACCTGTTAATGTAAATTTGTATTATATTCATGGAATAGGAAGGGTGCAATGTTATACTGGAAATGCATACCCAAGTGGGACTATACATTCGTTTGCTTCTGGAGGTCATTGGTATGGACAGGCTTCTGGTCCTTTTGCATTAACATTAGCATATGCTCCATCTCATCCTAGCTATCATATTGGTTTTCGTTGCTCCTATAATCCATAATATTTGCGTTTTTATGGATTTTTAATTTTGTTAACTTTTAAAAGTGTATGATTTATAAATATTGTAGCCTTTTTTCTTATAATGGAAACAGATAAAGAATTGTTTTATTCTGAATTGATAAATAGTATACTTGAACATGAAAACTTGCCTAAACACAAGCTTAATGTATTGAAAAATGATTTATCTAAGAAATATAATATGAATAGGATAGTAAAAAATACTCAAATATTAGCTTATGCAGAAAATGATGAAATAAGATATGAACTGATAAAAAGGCTTGACATAAAACCTATTAGGGAATTATCAGGGGTTACAGTATTAGCATTATTTGCAAAACCGCATAAATGTCCGCATGGAAAATGCATATATTGTCCAGGGGGTGTTGATTCTGAATTTGGAAATACACCTCAATCATATACTGGTCTTGAACCTGCTGCCTTAAGAGCTGTTAGAAACGATTATGATCCGTATTTGCAGGTATTTAACAGGTTGGAGCATTATGTTGCAAATGGGCATGTTCCTGATAAATTGGAATTGATTTTTATGGGAGGGACTTTCCCATCATTAAATAAACAATACAGGGATGAATTTGTTTATTATGTTTATAAGGCTATAAATGATTTTGCACAGATGTTTATATTTATTGATTCTTCAATGAAAAAGCGTGTTGATTATGAAAAATTTAATGAATTTTTTGAAATGAAACAGGATATTAATTCAAGTAACAGGGAAACAAGTCTTAAAGCGAAAATGTTGGATTTGAAGTATTTAAATGTTAAAGAGGATTTTTTGGATTATAAATCTGAAATAAAAAAAAACGAAACAGGACTTATAAGAAGTATAGGACTTACAATTGAGAGCAAGCCTGAATGGGCTTTAGCTGATAATGCTTATGAAATGCTAAAATATGGTGCAACAAGATTTGAAATAGGAGTTCAGACTTTAAACGATGATATATTAAGAAAAATTAATCGTGGACATACATCTTATGACATAAAAAGATGTTTTTTGGAACTTAAGGATATGTGTTTTAAGATTAATGCACACATGATGTTGAATTTGCCATATTCATCAGAAAAGGATGATATTGATTCTATGAGAGAGTTGTTTGAAAATGAAGCTTTTAGACCGGATATGCTTAAGATTTATCCATGTCTTGTAATAAAGGGCACTTTGTTGTTTGACATGTATAAAAGAGGTGAATTTGTTCCCTTAGATACTTTTAAAATGGCAGAACTTATTAGCAAGATAGTTCCTTTTTTTCCTGATTATGTAAGGGTTATGAGAATACAAAGAGATGTTCCTACTCCAGTTATTGAAGCAGGTGTGAAAAATTCTAATCTTAGAAATTATGTTGATGAATTGCTTATTAAAAAAAATATAAAATCAAATGATATAAGAGCAAGAGAAGTAGGTTTTGCACTTTTGTCTGGGAAAAGCATTAAAGATGATTTTGTAATAAAAACTTTAAAATATAAATCATCAGGAGGAGATGAATTTTTTATATCAGTTGTTAATAGTGATAATCTTATAATTGGATTTTTAAGATTAAGATTTCCTTTTAAAATAGGACTTATGTCGCATATAGATGATAAAACGGCAATGATAAGAGAATTGCATGTTTATGGAAATACTGTTTGTGTAGGGAATGAATCACAAAGTTTTCAACATAAAGGATGGGGTAAAAAATTATTGCAGTATGCAGAGAATATATGTACTGATAATGGATATGAGAAAATAATAGTAATCTCAGGTGTTGGTGTGCGTGAGTATTATAAAAAGAATGGTTATTTTTTTGATGAACCTTATATGGTTAAAAATTTAAAATAATTTTATGAATTTTTTTTAATTGATTAATATGAATAATTCGTTTTCTGTTTCAAATTGTTTATATGGGATTTCATTTTTGTTTAAAAAATTAAAAAGCCAGTTCCTTTTTTTTATGTCAAACTGTGTTTTTGATATCAATGATTTTGTTGGGAAAGATACAACTATTTTTTTGTTTTTGGATGTTAACTCTGTTATTATTGATTTTGAAACATTTTTTTTAATGAATTCTAAGCTATCAAGTAATTTAAACATGAATATCAAATCACTTTTTTCTATTTCATCTTTTGATATAAAACTTGTATCTGTAAGATCGTAATCATAAGCTTTTGCATTAATTTCAAATTTTAAGAAAAAAGAGTTTAAAAAATCCATGTCATTTTTTGATAAATCAAAACAAAAATAATTTATATCATAACCTAATTGTAAAGTTATCATTTTAATTGTTAATGGATTTAAACCACAACCTAAATCACATATACCATGTTTTGGTTTGTACCATTTAAATATTTCAAGATAGATTGTGTCATAATAATTCATTCTTTCTTTTGTTGATTTGTGAGTTATTAATAGTTTTGAAACATCTTGTATACTATTTATTTTTTCTAAGATTTTTTCTTTTTTAAAAAAATCTGTATTTAAAAATGAATGATATGTTATTCTTAATTCGTTTCTTATATCTTTTAATATTTTTATATAGTTTGTATCTTTTTTTATGCTTGTTTCATCTTTTTTTTGTTGTGATATTTTAAGTTTTTTAAATGTATCTGCATTTGTCAAAATGTATTTTTCCAGTCTTAATTTGATGTAATCATCATTTAGATTTTTAATTAGTTTTGTCTCTTTAATATCTTTTACAAGTTGTTGTTTTATATCTAAAATCATGTTATTTTAATTTTTGCCTAGTGCTATCATTGCAAGTAAGGCTTGTAATTGTAATTCTTCATCACTTCCTTCAACTATTCTAAATTCAACTGTTGCTATTCTTTCAATTATTTTGATTTTGGATTTATCATCAATATCAATTTCAAGTACTTGCTTATACATTTCTTTTAATATTTCTAGTCCTGAAAGTCCTCTAAAGTTTTTTAGTTTTATCATTAAATCTTTTGCCTTGTTAAAATTTCCATTTAGTGCATTATTTATCATTTCTTCTATTTCTTTAGGGTTTACATAATCAAGTATTTCATTTATTAATTCTTCTGTTATGTTTTTTTGAATACTTGCACATGCCTGTAGAGTGTTTAATAAACGCCTTGTATCACCATTTGATATTTTTACTATGAATTTTTTTGTTTCTTTATCAATTGATAGTTTTTCGTTGTCTGCAACTTTTTCAAGTAATGTTAAAAGGGCTGTGTCTGATAATGGTTTAAATTTAAATATTACGCATCTTGATTGTATTGGGTCTATAAGTTTTGATATTTCGTTGCATGCAAGTATGAATCTACAAGAAGCAGAATACTTTTCCATTGTTCTTCTTAAAGCTTGTTGAGCTTCTTTGGTTAGTGAATCTGCCTCATCAAGACATACTATTTTGTATGGGATGTTTGTTAATGATTTTAATTTTGCAAATTCTTTTATCTGGTTTCGTATTACATCTATTCCTCTGTCATCTGATGCGTTTAATTCTAAAAAATTTCCACAAAGTGCATCTTTAGTGTACAATTCTTGTGCTATTACTAGTGCAGTTGTTGTTTTTCCTGTTCCTGGAACTCCTGCAAATAAAAGATGAGGGAGATTTTTTGATTCTAAAAATGCCTTTATTCTTGATACGAAATAGTCTTGTCCTAATATTTCATCAAAAGTTTTAGGCCTGTATTTGTCTACCCATATCTGACTTGAATTTTTTGTTTCCATAATCTAATAAGTATTATGTATTTTATATATATTTTTGCAATTTGTTTTTCAAATATATACATTGTTTTTATCAAAATCTTAAAAAAATAAAAAAACTTTGTTTTTGTTAAAAATAGTTAAGTTTATAAAAAATAAAATGTAATCATTAATTTATAAAATAAGTAAAAAATGGATAATGACAATAAAAAGCTTAAATTAAGAGTTGCTGAAACATATCATGAAGATATTGGCAAAGGAATTGTAAGAATTAGTAAGAATATTTTAAGTGAAAATAATATACTATCAAACGATTATGTACTTCTTGAAGGTAAAAATCAGGCGATAGGAAGGGTGCTTATTCTTAGCGAACATGAAGATGATATTGGAATAATAAGAATGGATTCATCTATTAGATCTAATCTTTCAATCTCTCTTGGTGAAGAGGTTTCTGTTAAAAAAATAGAGGTTGTTGAAGCAAAAATTCTTAACATAGCTCCAATAGAACCTGTTAAATTTACCGGAGATCCAAGTACAATTTTGCTTGAAAAACTTATAGGAAAAGCATTACTTAAAGGTAATCTTGTAAGTTTTAACATAATGGGTACAACCCTGCATTATGTTGTTGCAAAAACTAGCCCTAAAAGATATGTAAGGGTTACTGCAAATACTAAACTAAAAATATCAGACAAGGTTGTAAATCCTACAGATCTTAAGGTGCCTTCAATAACGTATGATGATATTGGAGGTCTTCATGATGAAGTTTCATCAATAAGGGAAATGATAGAAATACCAATGAAACATCCAGAGGTTTTTGAAAGAATAGGTATAAGTGCTCCAAGAGGCATGCTTTTATATGGACCACCTGGAACAGGTAAAACTTTACTTGCAAGAGCTCTTGCAAATGAACTTGATGCTGATTTTAGAGTGATAAATGGTCCTGAAATTATGTCTAAATTTTATGGAGAGAGTGAAAAACAGTTAAGGGATGTATTTGAAGAAGCTGAAAAGAATTCTCCATCAATAATTTTTATTGATGAAATTGACTCTATTGCTCCAAACAGGGAAAATACACAAGGTGAAGCTGAAAGAAGAATAGTGTCACAATTGTTAACATTGATGGATGGACTTAAGGGGAGAGGAAATGTTGTAGTTATCGCTGCAACTAATAGACAAAACTCAATAGATCCAGCGTTAAGAAGACCTGGAAGATTTGATAGGGAAATTGCTATAAATCCTCCGAATAGGGATGGAAGGCTTGAAATTTTGCAAGTACATACAAGAGGAATGCCGTTGCTTAATTTAAAGAATGCATCAGGTGATAAAGATAAAAAAGATATTGTTAATCTTGAAAAGATTGCAGACATAACTCATGGTTTTACAGGAGCAGATCTTGAAGTATTAACAAAAGAAGCTGCAATGAAGGCCTTGAAAACATGGATACCTGATCTTATTAAAACAGAACAGCAGATACCTACTACTGTACTTGAAAAGATAAAAATAAGGATGTCTCATTTTGAAGAAGCATTAAATCTTGTTGAACCTTCTGCAATGAGAGAAGTTCTTATAAGAAAACCAAATGTTATGTGGTCAGATATAGGTGGGCTTAGTCAGGCAAAACAGGATTTGCATGAGATGGTTGAAATGCCATTAAAAGAACCTGAGGTGTTTAAAGAAGCAGGTATAAAACCACCTAAAGGAATACTTCTTACTGGTCCTCCTGGAACAGGTAAAACATTACTTGCAAAAGCTGTAGCAACAGAGAGTCAGGCAAATTTCATATCCATTAAAGGACCAGAACTCATATCTAAATGGGTTGGAGAAAGTGAGAAGGCTATTCGTGAAATATTTAAGAAAGCAAGACAGGTATCGCCTACAATAATCTTTTTTGATGAATTTGATTCTATTGCACAAATAAGAGGAGGTTCTACAAACAATGTTAATGATAAGATAGTAAATCAGCTTTTAACAGAATTAGATGGAGTTGAAGAATTAACAGGGGTTTCAATAATAGCTGCAACAAATAGGGCTGATCTTATAGATTCTGCATTAAAAAGACCTGGAAGGCTTGATTCAATAATTGAGATTGGTTTACCTGATGAGAATACAAGACATGAAGTATTTAAGATACAGACTAAGAATATGCCATTATCAAAAGAAGTTGATCTTTTAGAACTTGCAAAAAAAACTGATAAGATGAGTGGTGCAGAAATTGAAGGAATATGTAAGAAAGCAGGATTATTAGCTATAAGGAAAAGAGAACCAGGAAAAAAAATAATAGTTACGCAAAAGATGTTTCTTGATAGTATAAAAAGTTATCAAAAATAAAATAATTTATCATTTTATTGATCTTATCAGGTTTTCTATTATTTCACTGTCATGTTCAAGCATACTAAGACTTATGTATCCTTTTCTGTCAAGTATAAGATTATTTCTGATAATTTTAAAGCAGAATACTTTTGCAAGTTCTCTAAAAAAAAGTGGATTTTTATTTACATTTTCAAATACTTTGTAATTGTCTGTTTTAAGAAAATATCCCATTTTTAAATCAGAATAATAAAATCCTGTTTCTTTTAAAAAATCTTTTTTTCTTGATGATAATTTTGTAATTTCGCAATAATTTATGTTATATCCAGTAAGTGTTATCTGATATTTTATAGTATTTGTTATGAAAAATATCTGATTTACAATAAAGTTATTGTCAAATTCAGCAACTGTAAATGGGTAACCTAATATTGTTTTTTTAAAACAGAGCAAGGGGTTTAAACTTATTTTTTCTATAAAGACAGATGATGCATTTTCTCTTAAAATGTCGTATCCGTTAAGGTTAAGATATTCTATAAAGAGTTTCTTTTTTTCATTACAATACTTTATGTTTACATAATTTACAACATATGCAAGTATTAAAACTAGCAAAAGGAATAAAAGGAATACGGAATGTTCTTTTATAAAATCTGAAATCATTTTTTTGAATCTTCTTTAAATCTTAAGCTTTCTTGTTTTGAGTTCTCTATTATTTCTTGAAATAGTTTTCTTACAAAACTTTGAGATAATTGCATCTTTGAACTTTTTTCTGTTATGTTTTTATACATTTCAATTTCTCTCTCATCATCAAAAAGGGACATGTTCTTTTCAATTTTTAATTTTGCAATTTTTTTTGATATTTGCGACCTTCTTTTTAATAATATTAGAATTTCATTATCTATTATGTCTACCTGTTTTCGAAAATGACTTAAATAATCTGTTTCCATATGTTTTAACTAAAAAAATATTATTTAATTTTTATTTTACAATTTAGAAGTTACAAATATATTTAATTTATTTTTTTTATTTGAATTATTTAATTATTTTTTATCTTTAATTTTTCATTAAGTTTAATGTTTACTATAAGATCGTTTAATGCATTCATAAAATATATGTATGCATTATATGGGTTTTCATACTTATTTTCCTTAAAATCTTCTGTGTTTGTCATCATGTCATAAAAGTTTGAGTTATGTGTTAAATATCTCCATCTTCTTATTATATTTTGATTTTCCGTTGCAATTATCTGTTTTTCAAGTATATAAAGCTCTCTTATTGCTGATTGTTGTATCTGATTTGAATTAAAATTCAAAATGTCTTTTGATCCTTTGTAGTTTTTTATATTTATCATTTCTTTGCCATCATTTACTGTAAATTCTTTTATGAATGATAATTCTAATTCTTTATCATCTAATATGCTTATAATTATGTTTCTTAAAAAATCAAATATTCCTGTACTATTTGTAAATTTTATTCCAAATGTTTTTGTATCAAAAAAAAGGCTTGTGAATTCTTTTGTATCTTGTTTTATGATTTTAAAAAATTTTTCTGAATTGATTGGCCAGATTGGGTTTTGCTTATCATTAAAATGAACAGATATTAAATCAGAAATATCAGAGTCATTATTTATTACTGACAAATTAAGTTTTTTTCCATACCTTTGTAATTCTTTGTTATCTGTAAGTATGACATTATAACCCAAACTATTTACTATGTTTGCAATTTCATCATTATAAAAAAATCTTGTATTTTTGAATGCTATTGGCGTGCAATCAAATGTTGATTTTATTTTTTTTTCATGTTTTTTAACCTGATATAAGAAATCTTCTTTAGAATATATAAAACTTAATGAATCATAGTAATTTGATACTATAAAATCAATACATCCTTTATCACATAGTTTTTTTAGATCTTTTATTACATCTTCAAAATCAAACATTTCAAGCATGTCAAGACATACTCCTGTAATACTGATATTTAACTTTAATTTATCCTTGTGTGTCAAACTAATATCAGAGAAAATATTTAACATGGGTCTTATGCTTTTTTCAACAAAATCCTTAAAAGAATTTCTTGTTCTTTCTATATCAAAGTAATCAGAATTATTACCTATATCAAAAACCCTGTAATGCTTAAAAAAATAAGATTCATCAATGTTAAAGTTAATATATATTTTTTTCATAAATCTTTATATTGTAAAGTGTTTATAAAATGTTTTAACGAAAAAAAAAAGTAACAATTATTCTGTTTTGAATTTTTTTAATGTTTTGCTTATTTTGTACTTATTATTATTGGGTTTTGTATCTGTAGGTTATCGTTTTTTAATCCTTTTGAGTTTACAGGGATTATGTTATCAATCATTATTTTTTCAATATTTTCTTCAAAATCACATATTTGTGTTGTTGAGGTTATTGTTTTTGCAATTGGAGTAGTTGAACCATCATCTTTTATAATTCTTCCATTAATAATTAATTTTGCTATGTTTTCATTTTCATTTGATGTCCATTGAAGGTATATTTTATTGCCTGTTATTTTGTAATTTGGTTCTAATATTGAATATGAGTCAGAACTTGGAGCTTTGTTTGCAGATATTTTTATGTTGTTTATTCTAAAAGGTTTTATATCAAAAGGTGATGATTCAACAATCTTATATATTGTTAAGTCTTGGTTTTGTATAATTTCAAAATACTTATCTATTCTTGTTGTTGAAATTATTCCTTTGTCTGCTATATTGTAGGATACAAGTATTACATCATAAAGTTTATCATTTTCAAGATTTAAAGAATTGCTAAATAATTCTGAATATAAAAAAGTTGCACCCTGAAAGGCATTATGGTTTTTATCAGAAGTTATTATTATGTTTAAATTTTTTTCATCATCAAGTTTTATTTTATTTTTACCGCTGTAATAATGGCAATTGCTCGCTTCTATGCAATATGGTTTAAATTCTCCTTTGGCAGACTTATCTATTATGTATATGTCAAAATATGAAAAATCATTTGCATTATAATCTCTTAATTTTACCCATAAAGATTTTTCAAAATTATATATGTTTCCTGTTATTGTATTTTGTTCATTTTCTGTTGGAGGAGTTGGACCTAATACTTTTGTTGTTTGTATGGTTTTTCCTTTTTTATCTATATCTTCAACAAAATAATTGTACTTATCATCCACGGCAAACACATAAACGTATACGGTTGAAGAATCAAATCTTGAATAGGTCTTTGATGAGTCGTAAAATTGATAAAGGTTGATATTTTTGTAGGCTTGAGAATCTAATTCTATAAAATTATCATTGGAAGATAATATAAGATTTATTCCTTTTAAATCATCAGAATAGAAATACCTGTTTTTCTGAGAGTCTATGTATCCTGTATCTGTGTATGATGATGGAATTTGTGATTTTTTAAGAAGATCTATAAATTTTTCATTATATTGATTATTTTTTGATAAAAAATTTTCTGTTGAATAAAAAATTGCATACTGAGATATTTTATCATTTTTTAGTGGTTTTGTAATTTTTACATTTATTGTGTCATCAAGATTTAAAGAATTGCTTAATTCAAATGAGACATCTGCAAGAGGAATATTGTCTTTTAATATTATTGCAAAACTTAATTCATCTTTTATAGATTTTTTACCTTTGATTTTTATATCAAGTCCGAAATATTCTGTTTTTGTTTTTTTAGATATTTCATCAATAAAAGTCATGGAAATATCGTTGTTTTCAAAAAAGAGAGGACTGTTTTCTGATATTATTTCCTTTAGTCTTTTTTCCATACATTCTAGTTCATTCTTATTATCTTCTCTTATGCATTTTGGGATGCTTGTTTTAAAATCAGAAGGGATTTTTGATATTGCTTGTGTTAATGCTGATATATCTAGTAGATATTGAGAAAAATCATTACTGTTCTCATAATTGAATGTATATGTGCTTGATATTGTGTCTGTTGAAATTTCTATGTCTTTTTTAATATTTATGTTTATTTTGTTTTCATGTTCTTTTACTTCTATTTGATAATTGTTGTCCTTAAAACTTTCTTTTATTTGTTTTTCAATGTGTTGCGTAAATTTTTCGTTTATATTACCCAAGAATTCAGGAAGGCAGTTTGAGTATTTTTTAACATTTTCCTCTTTGTTGTTATAATCTTCATTTATCTGGTTATACCATAAATTTTTGTTATCTAACCTGCATGTTATAAGTTTTTCAAGATCATTTTCGCTACGTTCTAACATCTGGTTTGTGTTTGCACCTAGTGAACTGATAAAATTGTTTTTTGATATTGTGGTTATTCTTGATACTTCTTTTTTTATAAAAAAGGTTTCTGCAGATGAGTTTGAAACAAGAATGTCAAAGGTTAATATGTTTTCCTTAATATCTGTTTTTTTATCAGCACTTCCCATTGGAAAATTTATTCTTAGATTGAAAATAAAAAATAATACCAATATAAATACTGCCATAAGACTGAAAAAAGCTATTCCTTTCTTGTTGTTTTTTATATGTTTTACCATTTTTAAATTGCCCTTAACTTGTCTATATCATAATTGATTATATTATTTGCATCATCTGCTATAGATGGTCTGAAATAGACTATTACATAATTTTGATTGTTGTTTTTTATATAATAAAAATAATTTTTGTTTATTATGTAATGATTTAGATTTGGGATTTTTTGATTTTCATATTCTATTAGTAAAAGATTGCTTTTGGATGTTAAGAATGCATTTTTATTGTTGTTGTATGCAAACAATACAAAATAATCTAGTGATGATTCTGAATCTAGAGGATTTGCATACGTGTTTAGATAATCAGATCTTGTTTTTTCTATTGCTTCTTTTATTTTGTCATTTATTTCTGCTTGAGATAATAGATCGATTACTTTGTATTTTTGATCATTTTTAAGACCTGCTTCTTCTAAGTATTTTTCATCTACCTGTTTATTTAGGAATGTGTATATGAAAAGAGAAGGATACTCATAAGATATTTCAGGGATTATATTTTCAAACCCATTTTTAGTGTCATAAAAAGAACTGGATAATACAAACAATATTATGCCGATAAAGAGTAATGAAAAAACGATGGTTATAAGTTCTGTGTTTATCTCAGCTTTTTTTTGAATCATTTTAGTATTGTATAAAACCATGCGATTTTTTATAAATTGTATATATTTTCCAAGTATCCTCTAATGCTTTTAGCTGATTTTCAACGATTTTATTTTCAATATCTTTAGGTGAACCATGCGTAGTTTCTTCTTTTTTGTTGGCAAATATGTTTATGTTTGGGAAAAGTGGCCTAAAAGCTTCCCATAAGCCAACTATAGGGCTTAAAAGAAGTGAGTCTTTTATTGATGTTTTTTCTTTATCATTTTTTTTATCATCTTTTTTTTCTATTTTTTTAAGGTCTAATTTTTCTGTTTCAAAATCATAATCAGAAAGATATTTTAAAAGATCTTCTTTTACAGCAGAGATTTCTGAAACAAAAGTTTCAAGAACATCAAGCATTTTTGCTTTCATTTGTTCTCTGTATGATGCTATTTCAACCAAATCCCAGCAATAACCATGGAATTCTATAAGATTTATCATGTATGGAACCATTTGCGGTCCTTGTTGAGTTTGCATTTGTTCACTTCTTCTTTTTTGTGAGAATTCAAGTTCAATTATTGGAAAATTTTTTATGCATTGTTTTGGGATTTTTACTGCTTTTTTTGTTTTAAATTCTTTTGCGGATATTTCTTTATTGCATTGAACAAATAAATATTCTGTTTCACCTTTACTGTTTTTTTCACTTCCTGTAATAAATCCACTTATTTTTTCTTTGCCTAGTTCTTTAACAAAATCATAACTTGAATCATATCCTTTAGTTGATATTGTTGGTTCTTCTACATATAATCCAAAAGGCATAAATTCTACATCTTTTATACCATATCCTGCTCTTGCAAATCCTTGAATTCCTAATGTTCTTATGAATGCATATGAAAAATCCAAAAGTCCTGAAAATTCGTAATTTTCCATTTCAAAACCATGATAAAAATTTTTTTTATCAAATCCTTCCGATTTTCTATGAATTTCGAATAATAAAGGTTTCATGAATTCTATGTACATCTGTATTTGTGAATAAAATTGCCTTAAAGTTGCTTTTTTGATTCCAAATGTTACTTCAATTTCTTTTATTGCAGAAGGTAACCATGCATAAAACCTGTATAAGAAATTATTTAATACTCTTTTAAGTCCTATTGTTACATCAAGTTTTGATATTATTTCATTTAATTGTTCTTCAATTGTTTTATTACTACATAACGGATCTTCTATGTTAATTGCAAAGAATAGATCAGGTAATCTTACATAATCAAGACCACCTTCTGCTTCACTTTTCTGAATTTGCCATAGCCTTCCAGAATCTTTTTCCATTACCCATTTGTCTTTAAGATTGGAAATTACCATATTTCTTTCATTTTTGAATTTTTCAATTTTGTTTTTATCAGGATTGTCTTTTTTATTTTCCTCTAAAATATTATTATCGTTTTCTATTATGGTTTGCATCATTGAATGATAATAATCAGTTTCCTTAACTTCTTTAAGAAGTGGCAAAAGATGTACTTTTATAAGCTGAATAAGCTGATTTAAATTTTCCTGAAATGCTCTTATACTGTTGCCCCTACCCTGTCTTAAACCTGTTCCAAATTGTGAAGATTCACTAAAATAATGGTAATCTTCAAGTTTAATTGTATTGTATCCTTTTCCTGTATAGTATGGAAAGTTAAAAAACCAATAATATGATTCTGTAATGTCCTTATTATGCCCTTCAAAACGAAGAGATAAATTTATTATTGCAGAAGATGGCTTGATATTTGATGCTATTTTTTTTGAAGGCCTAAGTATACTTAGAGAGTCATTATACATAAAACATATTTAACATATTCTTTTTTAGTAGTTTGTTTTTAACTTTATAGGGAAAAATTATGATATAAAAAAATTGTTATCATTTTTTTCAAGTATGCTTATTCCTAATTCTTTTCTGTCTGACATAATATATTTTGATGCCATTCTTATTCTTAGTAAACTATCCCAAAAATCAATAGTTTTAAGGTAATACTTTATTCTTGTTTTTGGAAATTGGTTTATGTATATTTGTGCTAATTTATCATTGGTACATATTTTATACTTAGGCTTTCCAGAACATGCTTTATGAAGTGAATATCCAAATGGCATAAGACCAAATGCTTCTTCATCTATAAAATAGATATTTGACTTTTTTGACTTGATTATGTTATTTATTCCTATGTCCTGATGATCAAATACAGGAATTATGACAGTAGGAAAATTATCTAGAAGATCTTTTTTGTATTGATTTGATAATGTTTCTAAGTTGTTTTTTGATAAAAAATTGCAACACTCATCTATAAGATAGTACAATTTTTTTTTTAATTCTTCTTCATATTCAGGAAAAGATTTTTTTGTTATTTTGGCATGTGTTTTTGCAACTTTTGTTATATCTTTTGTTGAATCTCTATTGATTATTGATCCGTTTATGTAATCAGATATTACAATATTTTGGTATTGAAATGCAAAGCCACTAAAATCGTATTTTGTTGTGTTATACATGTATATTATATTTTGACATATTGATTTTGCCTGTTCTAAACTATTGCAAACTCTTAATTTTAATTTTTTATAAGGATGCTTTTTTGATTTTATCATTAAAACTCTGTTAGAATTTAAATTAACATTTTGATTGCAGTTCTTTTTATCTGTTTGAAATATTAATGGCATTACTATTTTTATATCTATTTTATTAAGTTCTTCTTCTATATTTGACTGGTTTATGTTAGAATTTATGATTCCTAAATCTTTTTTGTGATGTATATCAAAAAAATAACTGTAATGCGGTATCATTTTGTGTTTTTAGTTAATTTGTTCTATATTGGAAACATGTTTGATTTATAAATTTTGTTAAAAATATAAGCTAGTTGCATAAATGCTCATAAAATTATTTTTTAAATTTTAAAATTCAATTTATTTATAATAAAGAACATTTTTTGAAAAAAAATTGTTTTATTTGCTGAAAATTTTTAATCATTGATTAAAAATAGGTTTATGTAACTAACTTTAAAAATATGTGATTGATAAATTTGTAACACTTGTGACACTGCAAAGCAAACAAAAGTTTTATAAATAAATGATAATAATACTTAATTACTTAGGGTTCTTTGATTACAATAAATTGAAAATCAGAAACCCTAAGTGATATTTTTTGATTTTAAAATAAGAGTTTAGATTTATTTTGTTATTTTCAGTAAATCCATGAGTTTTTCAGTGTTTATTTCAAGAACGCTTACAGGGACAAGGATTCCAAAATTATTTAGCACTAAAGGATTAAGTTCTCCTATAAAACCTATGTGTTCGTCATATACAAAGATATCTGCCTGTCTTCCTTCTATCATGAATTTGTGATTGCAATCTTTAAGTACAAAATTTATCTGATTTAAATAGAATAAAGTGTCAAGCACATTTTTTACATCTGTGTAATTAGCTTTTATGTCTGCTATTGCAACTGCTAAATGTAATTGATTGATAGCTTTTGTTTCTGCTAAAGAATCTGGTTGTATTGTAAAGCCTGATTCAAAAACCTTTTGTGGATACTTATTTTTTCTGTTTATGTTTAGTGATGTAAGAATTTCAGGCAAAACATTGATTCGTAACATATTAAGCCCTTGTTCTTTACTGTCTGTTAATTCTACATAAGATGTGTTATCTGTTTCTATTAGCATATTTTCTAACTGTATTTTTTTTGATGTAAGCATATATGTGTATAATTCTAAAAAACCCATTCCTGTGAGTGTGTTTATTATGTTTTCACAAAACAAAGATCTTTTAGATAATTCTCCTACAGATGATATTTTAGGAACTACAGGTTCTATGTTATTATACCCATAACCTCTTGCAATATCATCGGCTATATCATTTTCATGCCAGATATCTGTTTTAAAACAGGGTATTTCAAGTGTTAATATGTCTTGGTTAAAATCTTTTAATTCAAACATCATTTTGTTACAGTATTTTTCTATTTCTTTGGCAGAAATATCTATTCCTATAAGTTTTTTAATATAATCAAGTCCTATGTTTTCAGTGTATGGATCAAGATTTAACCTGTATGTAAAATTATCATCTTCATATACAACATCTATTGCTTCAGCTTTTGCTCCCATATCAATAAATGAAGTTACAAGTACTTTTAGAACATTATCAAGATGTTTAAGATTATATCCAGAACATTCTACAAAAAGATCTTTATGAACTCTTTCAACTTTTCCTGTTTCTTGTGAATTAATTATAGGAGGCATACTTAGCACTCTATCTTTATTATCGTAAAATACCGGATATTTTTTAAAATCATCTAAAAGATGAGAATATTTTTTACCTGTTTCATGCATTTTAAGTATTTGATTGCCGTCTAAAGGTGAATTATATCCAAGAGGTGTAAATATTATTTCTTCAGGAAGTTTTGATGTATATGTTATTGGAAATTCTATTTTATCCATTGGGTATATTCCTATTGCAACTTTTTTTCTGCCTCTGCCAAATGAATCATGTATTTTTTCCTGGATTTTTATCATTTCTTCTAAAAATTCATCAGTCATAGGTACATCCTTTAGCATTGCAGCAACAGTTTTAGGCCTTGACTCTTTAGCTTCTTTTTTAACAAAAAGATTTAATCCGCCATATTCTATCTGATATTTTGGGATTTTTGTTTCTAGTTCTTTGTAGTACTTTATTGCACGTGCTATTCCTATGGTTGATACCATATCCATTTTTTCTGCGGTTATCTCAATTTTTAATTCTTTGTCATTTCCTATATCTGTTTCATCTTTTATGTCCATTCCAAGATCTAAAAGTGCCTGTTTTATTTCCTCAAGTTCAAGGTTTTTACCTATATAATAATTAATTTCTGATAGTTTTGAATATACATATACCATTTTATCTTATAATCTCCCTTCTCATAGTTTTTCTTGTTTTAAGCCATTCAAAATCACATGTGTAACCAGTTAATTCACGCATAGAGTTTTTTCCTGCAAGAAGTGTTGCAATTCTGCTAGCTCCCATTCCCCAGGCAATTATACTTTTGTTTTCAAGTCCTAATGGTTTTAGTGTTTCTTTTCTAAAAATTCCTGAATTAATTAATGCATACCATTTATTCATTTGAGGATCATAATAATGTGCTTCCATTGATGGTTCTGTGTATGGATTAAAAGTTGGTTTAAATCTTATCTTATCTATTCCTAATTTTGCGTAATATTCTTTTATGAATCCCATAAGATTTGCTAATGATAGATCATCTCCTATTATAAATCCTTCTGCCTGAAAGAACTCTGCAAGATGTGTTACATCTATTGCTTCATTTCTAAAGTTATTTGCAACATAAAAATATTTTCCATTTATATCCTCTCCTTCTTTATATTTTTTAGATAGTTCGTATAATTGTCTAAAGCTTGTTGCAGTTGAGTGTGTTCTTAACAATCTTTTTTTGGCAATATCAATACTCCATTCCCCTTCTAGAGTATGTGATTTGTTTAGACCTTTTTCATGCATTTGTTTAACTTTTTCTGCAAGTTCACAAGGAATTTCTGCTTCTCCATTAAGATAAAAAGTATCTTGTTCTTCTCTTGCTGGATGATCTTGTGGTATCCACATTATATCCATGTTCCAGAATGCACTTTCAACCATTGGTCCTGACATTTCCTTAAAACCCATTTCAACAAAAATATTGCTCAATATATTGTTTGATTCGTGCATTGGGTGTCTTCTTCCTATGTTTGAAATAGATGTTTTAGCATTTATGTTATAATGCCTGAACTCTTTATTTTGCCATGTGTCATATTTTATCATGTCTGTTGTAAGAGTATCTATAAGATCTAGGTTTGGATATTTTCTTATAAGTTCTTTTGCAATTTCTTCTCCTTTTAATGATAATGTGTATCTTGTATCTTTTTGCTTTACTTTTTTTAAAAAACCTTTTCTTTGTTTAAAAACTTCATATAATTCGGTTTGTTCTTTAGTTAATAATTTCTCATTTATTGGTTTTTCAAATAGGAAAAGACGATTCCTGTTATTATCTATGTATGTTTTTGTTAATTCATTAGAACTTAATTGTAATTCTTTTTCTTTATTTGTTATAGAACATAGTTCTTTTTGCCTTATAAAGCCAATTACAGAATTTATTACTTCTTTTTCCATATTGATTTCTGATATTTTTTTAGGTTTATCCAATATGGCTTTTAGTATTTTTACTTCAGGAAGATCATCATTTACAAACTTTAAACCAAGCTTGTCTAATGCTATGTAATCATATTCAAGAACCTGTGGAATTACAAGATTTTTTTCTATTAGCATATTAAGTCCTGTTATGGTTTCAGCAATAGATAATCCATCTGAATTCTTACATATCTTTTGTGCTGTTTCAAGCTTTACTAGTGGAAGAATTTTTCTTTCTAGATGATGCATTGAGTAAATCTGTTTTTTTATGTTTAACTCGCTCATATAAAGTATATAAATATTTTTTATTTAAATTTTTTTGTTATTTTCTCTTAATGTTATGCAATTTTTAATATAGGGTTGTAAAAAACCTATAAAACAAAAATCGCAAAATTTGAGTTATTCCTATGAATAAATGATGGGGTATTTATCACTCAATTTTTTTTACTGCAATTTTTGATCATTCCTTTGAATATTAAAGCACAGAGTAGTTGAGTATTCAAAAGAATAAATTTGGAATTGAACTTGTTCAATTAGGGCTTGTAAGGCTTTTTTGATAACACTCTTCTGAGAATTTTTTTGGGTTTTTTTAAAATTCTCAATATAATATCATGAATTCCTTTTTACATTTTTTAAAATTATGATGTATGAAGATACAAGCCAATATGGTTCAGATTTAAAATTAATTGATTTTTTCTAATTTTAAAAGATAATAATTCAAAGTTCTTTGTCATTTAAATCAGCGAATACTTATCTTTATATAGCTTGTTAAAAATCAAAATATTAATATAAAAATGGAACAAGAATATGTAAGTGGGTTTAAATCAGGGATAGGGTTTATGGTTGGTATAATTTTTGTTTTTGGAATATTTATTGCTGTTTATGCTTTTGTTGAACCATCAGAGCCTCCTACAGGAAATTATGTAATAGATTGGTTATCACCTTTAAATGCTATGCATAATGATACTAATAATAAAGTTGGTACAATCAATACAAATATCGGTACAGGTTCAGATTCTGCAAGTATGTCAAGTACACTTTTTGCAGGTCAACAGTATATCTGGGACAATAGGGCATCATTTGGGTCAACAGCAGTGGATAATGATACTAATAATAAAGTTGGCACAATTAATACAAAAATAGGTACAGGTTCAGATTCTGCAAGTATGTCAAGTACACTTTTTGCAGGTCAACAGTATATCTGGGACAATAGGGCATCATTTGGGTCAACAGCAGTAAGAGGATGTTTCTATTTGGCATCAACTTCTTCTACTACTACTGGAAATACTGTTTGTAGTAGTGTAGGTGCAACTTGTAAATTTATTGCTTTAAATACTGCACAGAACTTTATGAGGTATGAGCGTTCTTGTGGTGCAGCATTATATGGTGCTGCTGCCCTTTGTTGCTATTAGTTTTTTAAAATAATATTTTGTAAAAAATATTTTAAATCTTAACCAAAAAAAAATTGAGATATACTTAAAACAATTAATGGGAACTCCCGGACTTGAACCGGGGACACCCAGATCTTCAGTCTGGTGCTCTACCAACTGAGCTAAGTTCCCAATTAATTAATAGGAAAACATTTTCATTTATAAAATTTTCTAATCAATATTTTAATATTAAAAAGATAGTACTAATCAGTAGTAAAATAATAACATTTATAAATAACAGAATCCTATATGTTATTATGGATTTAAAAAAAGGAGTTGTGGCTTTAGGATTAGGTTTAGGTCTTTTATATGGAACTTATAAAGGAATTGATAAGGATTCTGCCTTAGTCAATGTTGATTTGAACAGTAATTCTGTTGTTTATAATCAAAATACTGGTTTTTATGGTTTATTTGAAAAATTACATGAATATGCATTAAAGGAATATACATTGCAACCTGGTGATACATTATGGAGAGTTCAGAAAGATATTGAAGGTATTGATAACAAAGAAGAGTTGATTTATTTGTTAAAAATGGTTAATGAAGCAATATATGGGAAAGGATGTTTAAAAGTGCCACAAGCTGGTCAAACAATATTTTTGTTAACTAAAAGAGATGATCTTGAGGGAAAAATTGCAAAATTGAATTAGGTAATATTTCACTATTTTTTTGAGCCTGCCAATTGACCGCATGCTCCACTTAATTCATCACCTAATGATTTTCTTATTGAAACATTTATATTGTTTGATTCAAGTATCTCTTTAAACTGTGTAACTTTTTCTATTGATGGTTTCTTAAAATCAGCAAAGGGATGAGGGTTATATATTAATAAATTTACATGTGAAAGCCTGTTTTTTAAAAGGGATGATAATTGATTGGCACATTTTACAGAATCGTTTACATCTTTTATCAATACATACTCAAAACTAACTCTTCTTTTGGTTTTTTCTATGTAATAATCTATTGATTTGAAAAGTTCGCAAAGGTTATATTTATCGTTTATTGGCATAAGTTCGCTTCTTAATTCATCATTTGGTGCATGTAATGATATTGCAAGTGTTATTTGTGTCATAAGATCTGCAAAATCTATTATTCTTGGGACTATTCCTGCGGTTGATACTGTTATGTGTCTTGCTCCTATCTTGATTTTTTCATTTATGATTTTTAATGATTTTATAAGGTTTTGATAGTTTAAAAAAGGTTCTCCCATTCCCATAAATACTATATTTGTAATTTTTTCGTTTTCATTTTTTAAAATATTATTTACAATTAGTATTTGTGATATTATTTCATTTTCATTAAGATTTCTTTGAAATTTTTGTGCACCTGTGGCACAGAATTTGCATTTTAAAGGGCAAAATATTTGTGTTGAAACGCAAAGAGTGTTTCTGTTATCTTTATGTTTTAAAAGCACAACTTCTATTATGTTTGCATCAAGTGTTTCTAATAGAAATTTTATACAATCCTGTGAAACATATTGATCTTTTAATGTGAGTGATGATATTTTAAACTTATCTTTTAATTCTTTACGCAATTCCTTGTTAAATACTGTTATTTGATCAAAATCTATTATGCTTTGTTCATATATAAAACTTTCAAGCTGAGAAAACCTAAATGAGGCAAGTTTTTGTTGTTTAAAATAATCGTTTATATCTTCTAACATGTAATTGATAATTTTTTATATTTTATAAATGATACTGTAAAAAGATAATAAATATTAAGGCCTTATCCATTTGAATTCTATGTAATTTATTGATTTTTGATCATCAATTATTGCCAATATAACGTTTTTATTGGTTGAATGTGCTATTCTTGCTTTACCTGAAAAATATTTCATGCTTATTTTTTGTTCTTCATTTATAATGTCTAAGAGCCATATGGAATGTTCTTCTCCTTCTTTTTTTCCTTTAGGGTATATTCTAAAATCAAATCCGTATTTATTTGCTGTTTTTACATTGTATCCTTTTCTTTGAAGATCCTTAAATACAATATATTTGTTAAGATTGAAATTTTTTCTTGAAATTATTTCTTCTTTTGTTACTGGTTTTAATTTTGAATTTGTAATTTCTATTTTATTTTTTTCTAAAAGGTATGCTGCTTCGTATTCATTTAATATGAAAATATTATCACTTTTTATTCCAAAACCTTTTGAGTTTAAGCTTTGAAATTCATTTTCATCGCTTATTATAAAATTATCTGTTAGATGTCTTATTAATTTCTTTTTCATCGTATATTACCTTTCCTATTATGTTTTCAAAAGATGTTACCTCAATTTCGCTTGTTTCAAGATTGTATAACTTTATTGTATTTTCATTTTCAATTACAAATATTACGCCTTTATTTATGTTCTCCTTGTTTGTGTACAAAACTATGTTATTTGTATTTAATTCATGAAAATTGTTTATTTCAAGGTAATATGTGCAATCTATGTTGTTTATCTTGCTGTTAAGTATGAGCGTTAATATACTTTTGTCTTTATTTACATTAAGATAAGAAATTTCTTTTATGTGTTTTTCAATATTTAATGTTTTTTTAGATAATTCCTGATTAATTGTATGTTTTATTTCTGAGTTTTTATCTATGCTTTCTATGTTTTCAAGCATATCACGCGTGTTTATTACATGTTCTTGAAGTATTGTATCATCTCTTAAAACATATCTGCTTATTTGAATCATTAATGCAAGAAAAATTACTATCAACAATATGAATGCGGCCGATAACATGTAGTTGAAAAGTTTTTCGTTTTGTCCCATATATAGACTTATTATTGTTTTATTATATATAAAATTTCCTATTTTGTTCTCACCAAAAATTTATTTTTACAAATTTTTTATGTGTAAAAATTGATTTGTCTTATTATACTGTTTTTATTGCAACTAACAAATATCGTTAAAATTTATAAATGATGAAAGATATTAATAGTTATTGTAATACCTTTAATATCAAAAGGTTTATAAATTAGGTTTTATTGTATTATTGTATTTGTTATAACTATTCAATGACATTAAAATGAAAAAGAAGATAAGCTTGTTAATTATGTGCATGTTGGTTTTTTTAGTTTCTGTTGTACTAAATGCCAATGCAGTAAAAGATTTTATAGTAAGCCCTACAGGGGTTATTTCTGCAAATGTTGTAGGATCAGGTTCTGGTAGTGGCGAATTGACTATTACAAATGTGGGTGATGAAAACGTTACTATAAACATTGCTGATACGAATCTTATAAGAGGGAGTGATACAATAACACTTACAACTAATGTTTCAACTATTGCAAATCTTGCTCCATCAGGAACCACAAAAGTTAGGTATTCATATACGGCAGGTTCTGTTCTTGGTGAATATTTGGGAAATATTACATTTACTGAGGCAAGCAATTCTAATGTAAATAAGACATCACAACTTTCTGTAACAGTTACAGGAACAGGAGGAGCTGATATGGAAATTATTGGCTATGATAATAGTATAAGTTTTTATGGAAAAACAAATCAAAGATTGACAAAAAATCTTAGGTTTAAAAACATAGGAAGCATAAAACTTACAAACATAAGTATACAGGTTTCAGATCTTGATGGTGTGCGTTCATCTGATGAAATTGAAAAAGAAGATATAGATTTTGATCCTGATTCAAATTTTGAATTGGATCTTAATGAGAGAAAGAACGTTGAGATAGAAATAGACATTCCATCAAGTATAGCAAGAGATACATATGAGGGTATGATATATGTGTATACAGATCAGGGTACTTTTAGGTGGTATTTATCTGTTGATATTGAAGGGAATGAAGATGATGTAGTAATTAAGGAAAATTCTGGAGATATAAGAAGTAGTTTGCTAAATATTATAGGAGAAGCTGGTAAAACATTAAAAAATTATGAAATTGTAGTTTACAATCAGGGTGATTTTGATGTTTATGATTTAAAACTTGAGGTTGATTCAGATCTAGAAGAAGAATATTCATCTGCAACTATTCCTAAGAGTGCAATAAGTTTTAGTCCATCAATATTGGACTTAGAGAGAAGAGACAGTGAAGTTATAAATGTAAGGATTGAAATACCAAAAGGACAGGAAACAGGAGTTTATTTTAGTGATATTAATCTTGTTAATTCAAAAGGTGAAGAAATGGATTCTGTAAGACTTAAACTTGAAGTTACAGGAGACGTTTATATTGAAGATATAAAATATCCTGATACATTAAATCCAGGAGAGTCTATGGATTTGCAGATAACTGTTAGAAATAGGGGATCAAAAACATTAAGAAGTGTTAAACTAAGTGCAAGTATCTTTGGTATTGATGTAGGAAAAGGAGATATTCATGAGACATCATCATCATTTATACTTGATGTTGGTCAGTCAAGAACAGAAACTTTAAGATTTAGTATTCCTGATGAGGCAAGAGATGGTAGTCATACATTAGAAATAAGACTTAATTATGATACAACCGAAGTTTTAAGACTAAGAGAAGTTACTGTTGAAAGACCAGCATCAAGGCTTGAATTAGTATCTTCTGCAGTAAATCCTCAAGTTTTAAAGTGTGATAGTCAGATATATACTTACGTAAAATATCAGAACCTTGGAAAATATGAAAAGAATGTGTATGTTACATCAGAGATTATTGGAACAAACATTAGAGCAACATCAAACAATGCAAAAGTTTCAGTTGATGGGTATGGGCAGGAAAGTCTTACACTTGATGTAAGAAGCCTTGAGCCTGGAAAATATACTTTGGTTCAAAAGATAAATTATGATGGTACATTTACCAAAAGAGAAACAGAAATAATAATAAGAGAGTGTGTAGAAGGATCTACTGGAGTTGATATAAAACCAATCAATGAAACAAATATTACAGATACTTCATCAGTTGGTAAAATAAACATATTTGGTTATAATATGGATAAGACAACTACATATCTTTCATTAGGTTTAGGAAGCATGGTTTTTGTGATACTGCTTGTTGGTATATTTTTATTATAAAATAGTGATAATTAATTAATTTTTTTTAAATCACATCGTTTAAAATAAATTTTGACTTTTAAGTTTAGGATTAATTGAGTAGATAATTATACATAATAGTTTTAACTTTTTTTATTTATCTTAAAATAATATACTTAAATTTATTTAATATACAGAAATAACAATAACAATCAGAAATAAAAAAGTAGTGCCATTTTTTAAATGGCAAAATTTTGTTTTTATTTTTTTAAAAATACAACATTCTGAGCCTGAACGCCTCTATCAGTTGTTTTAGCTTCAAATTCAACTTCAACATCATTTTCTTCTCTTATGTTCTGCTGACCCTGAGGTAATGCAGTGTAATGAACAAAATAATCTTTTGAATCTTCACCAGTTATAAAACCGTAACCTTTCTCATTATTATACCATTTAAATTTTCCTTTCATTTTTTACTTTTAAGAATTAGTTTAATTATGCAATTTTGAACTTGATACTTAACTAAAAACTTAAATAATAATGTTATTATTTTCCAATTTATAAAATTATCCATTTATATGAAAAATATAATTGTTTTTTATTAGAATACAGTCTAAAGTTGTAAATATTTAGTTTAATTAGGTGTAATTTTTAAAAAATTGACAAAATATATAAATATTTTAAACATTAAGTATACTATTATGGAAGAAAATTTGAAATTTATTGATCTTTTTGCAGGAATTGGTGGTTTTAGAATTGCTTTAGAAAGTTTTGGTCATAAATGTGTATTTTCTTCTGAATGGGATAAATATGCTCAAATAACATATAAAGAAAACTTTAACGAGTTACCTATGGGCGATATTACTAAAATTTCTGAAACAGATGTCCCAGACATGATATTATTTGTGCAGGATTTCCATGTCAGACATTTAGTATTTCTGGAAAACAAAAAGGTTTTGAGGATACTAGAGGAACATTGTTTTTTGAGATTTTAAGAATTGCAAATTATCATAAGCCTAAGATTTTATTCTTAGAAAATGTAAAAAATTTAACTAAACACAAAAACGGGGATACTTTGAAAATCATTGTTAAGAAATTAGAAGAGTTAGATTATAATGTTTTTTATGAAGTTTTAAAAGCAAGCAACTATGGTGTTCCACAAGCAAGAGAAAGAGTTTATTTTATTTGTTTTAGAAAAGATTTAGGAATAAATAATTTTACATTTCCCAAACCAATCAATAAAAAAATTTTTATAAAAGATATTTTAGAATCAAGAGTAGAAGAGGATTATTTTATCAATAGGGATGATATTGAATTTTGGAAAAAAGAAGAATCGTTAAAATTAAAACCTATACAAATTGGTAAAATTAATAAGGGTGGTCAGGGGGAAAGAATTTATAGTGTAAATGGTCATGGAATAACATTATCTGCTTATGGTGGCGGAATAGCAGGTAAAACTGGTGCTTATTTGGTAAATGGTAGAATTAGAAGATTAACTCCAAGAGAATGTGCAAGACTTCAAGGGTTTCCAGATTCTTTTAAAATTCCAGTTTCTAGGAGTCAAGCATATAAACAATTTGGCAATAGTGTTTCTGTTCCAGTTTTAAAATTAATTTTTGAAAAAATAAATAAAATTTTGTTAAGAGAGATTATTGAAAAATCATTATTGGATTATGAAATAAAAACAGAACATTCTTTAAAAGATCATGTACCTTTAAGTTTGAATTATTAAAATGAATTTAGATAAAAAAGTTCAATTAGGATCAAAAATTGCAGTAAAAAAATTTGAGTGATAAATACCCCATCATTTATTCATAGGAATAACTCAAATTTTGAGATTTTTGTTTTATAGGTTTTTTACAATCCTCTAATAAAAATAAAAACTATTTTTAACCTATTAAACAGCTTTAAACGGCAAAACCTTTTAAATGGTAAAATCTACGCAATCATAATGAAAAGCGTGATGCTAAATTTTGAAAATTATATAAGGGATAATCCTTTAAAAGCAAAGAGTTTTCATCCATATTTTGAACAAGCTTTAAATGAGATGATAATTGCTGGTGGAAAACGATTTAGGCCTGAATTAATGCTTGTTATCGTAAAGTCTTTAAGACCTGACCTTGTTGAAAAATCATTTCCAATAGGGCTTGCAATAGAGCTTATACATACCTACTCTCTTATACATGATGACTTGCCATCGCTAGATAATGCAAGTTTAAGAAGAGGGCATCCAACAATACATACAAAATATGATGAAGTAACAGCAATACTTGTAGGTGATGCACTTAATACTCATGCATTTACAATGATTGCAAATTGTGATATGCCTGATACCATAAAGGTTGAATTGATAAAAGAATTAACAAAAAATGCAGGGATTTTAGGATTAGTATTAGGTCAGGCAATAGATTGTTATTTTGAAAATCAGAACCTTACAATAGAACAAGTAATATTCATGCACAAGAATAAAACTGGAAAATGTATAGCAGGAGCATTAAAGATGGGATGTATAATTTGTCAATGCAGTAAAGAGTTACAATTAAAAGTATATAGGTTAGGCTTAAAGGTAGGATTATTATTTCAAATACAAGATGATATATTTGATGTTACAAAAACAGAAGCTGAAACACTTAAAACATCAAATATAGATACCCAAAAGAACAAAAACACATTTATTAAACTTTTAGGGCTTAACGAAACAATAAAGTATGCCGAAGAACTTGTATCTGATATAGAAAAGGATATACAGAATCTTGATGAAAGGATAAGGGCTAATATTGAAGTACTTTTTGAAAGATATATCTATAGACATAGATTTTAGAAAAATATATTGAGAATTTTATAAAAAAAGCTTAATTAAGCTTTTAAACACATTATTATTTTAAAATAATCATATTATAAGTTTGTTTAAACTTTCTTTTATGTCTTTTTAAATTCTCAATATTTAAAAATACAAATGTATTAACACTTAGTAGGGTTTTACAAAATAGCTAAATTGGAACATACTATTGTTTTAAAAAATTCAGACAAAATCAAGTTTTTATAAAATAATTCGCATATGTCACATTCTTTTTGATAAAATTCTTATTTAAAATGACAGAAACTGAATTTGAAAAATTAAATTTAAGCGAAAACGCAATGAATGCGATAAAAAAAAAAGGCTTTAAAATAGCAAGTGAAGTACAAGTTAAGGTGATACCTTTAATACTTGAGCAAAAACATGATATAATGGCAATTGCACAAACAGGAACTGGTAAAACAGGTGCTTTTGGATTACCTTTAATAGATATAATGCAAAATAATGGGAAATTTCCTGAATGCATCATACTTACTCCAACAAGGGAACTGGCAATACAGGTATGTAACGAATTAAAATCATTTATAGGCAATAAACATTTAAGACTGCTTTCAGTATACGGGGGAGCATCAATAAATCAACAAATACAAGAATTAAAGAAAGGAATAAACATAGTTGTTGGAACACCAGGAAGAGTTCTTGATTTAACAAAAAGAGGAGATTTGAACCTAAAAAGTATAAAATATTTTATACTGGATGAAGCTGATGAAATGCTTAACATGGGATTTATAGAGGATATTGAAGAAATACTTGAAAATGCAAAGAATAAAGATAAAAAGATTTATCTTTTTTCAGCAACAATGCCAGAAAGAATAAAAAATATATCAAAAAAATACATGAACAAGCCAAAAATAGTAGAAGTTGAAAGGAAAAATGAGATTAGTGATCTTATTGAAGAATTATTCTATTATTCAAGCAAGATGAATAAATTAAAAGTATTAAAAAAAATAATAAGAGAAGATACTTCTTTTTATGGAATAGTTTTTTGTAGAACAAAATCAGATGTTACAAACCTTACATCATCATTAAGAGAAGATGGTTATAATGCAGAATGTATTCATGGTGATATAATTCAATCAAGAAGAGAAAAAATACTTGATAAATTCAGAAAAAGGATAATAAAAATACTTATAGCAACCGATGTTGTTGCTCGTGGAATAGATGTAGATAATCTTACATATGTAGTAAATTATAGTATGCCAAACAATGCAGAACAGTATACACACAGAATAGGTAGAACAGGAAGAGCTGGCAATAATGGAAAGGCTGTATCAATAATAAGTAATACTGAAATTAAAAAAATATCTGAATTTGAAAGAGAGTTGAATAGAAAAATTAATATAACAAGACTTGATAATGATGAAAATGATAACAACAAACAAGAATATCAGCCTAGAAAAAAGGATAATTTTAAGGAAAAAAACATAAGGGTAGTAGATAAAAGAAATAATTCAGACAAACCAAATGATAGATTCAAAAAGAAATCGTCAAATAAGTTTGCAAATGATAAAAAGAAACCTTATGAGCCAAAAAAGGATGGTTTTAAATCATTTAAATCAAAAAATAGGGATACTGAATTTAAATCAAAAAATAGAGATACTGAGAATCAAGAAAAATCCTCATATGAAAATAATAAGGAAGGAAAAAGCAGATTTTCAAAACCTAATGAAAAAAAGAAATATAATAATGATTTTAATAAAAACAAAAAAGATGGTTCAACAAAAACTTATGGGAAAAACAAAGAATCAAAAGGTTCTGGTTTTAAAACAGGTTTTAAAAAAACAATCGTACATAAAAGCAAATTTAAGAGCAATAATAATACCTCAAACTCGAAAAATTAAATGAGGTAATCTTAAAAATCTCTAATTTTTTTGGTTTTTTAAAATTCTAAATAGAAATTTATATAAATGAATGAAGTATCTGTTTTCTTATGCTAAAGTCTAAAGACTTTTTAAATAAGAAGATAAGCGGTAAATTGTACCTATCAGGAGGTGGAGATATACAGCAGACATATGATGCTGATAAACGTATTTTTAGTGGGATTAATAGTATACTGTATATTCCTTTAGCTTATGAGGGAGATCTTGATGATTGTATTGCGTTTTTTGAAGAATTATTATTACTTTATGATATTCCAAGCTATAAAGTACTTAAGGATTTAGAAAAAGAAGTTGATTTATCTAATTATGATATGGTATACATAGGTGGTGGAAATACATTTAGATTACTTAAAAAAATCAAAAATTCTTCATTATTTAATAAAATAAGTGATTACATTAAAAACGGTGGCAAGGTTTATGGTGGCTCAGCTGGTGCTATAATTTTTGGTAAAACCATAAAAACTGCATCTTTGGGTAAATATGCTGACAAAAATAATGTTAGTTTATCTGATTTGGAGGGTTATGGACTTATAGATTATGATGTTTGTTGTCATTATGATGAAGATGATAGTAATAATTATGAAATAAAACAATATGTAAATGATAATAAAATGTCGGTTTTGGCACTTTCAGAGGAATGTGTTGTCTGTGTTGATAATTTAGGTATTGAAAAAGTTGGTAATTTAGGTTGCTTGAAATTTTTTGAAAAAGGTTTGTAATTTAACTTAATTAATTCTACTGTTTTTAAAACAATGATTTATAAAAGATGATAATCATTATTTTATTGATATGGATAAAAAGCTATTAAATCATTTTAGTGAGGCCAATAAGCATATACTAGAAAATCTTAGTGAAGATGAAAAAGCGTTTTTTAATAATTTTTTTAGTGTAGGGATAATTTCATCAGGTTATCATGGTTTTTTTAATAAAATAAGGGATTGTACCCAAATTTTGCTTTTTAAGGATAAAGGATCAGACTTTTATGATGATGTTTTTGATTCTGCTCACATGATATGTGTCAATATTTACATAAACAGTAAGCTTGCACTTGAAAAGATTTATTCTATGCTCGATAACATATATAAAAATCTCAATGATATGATAATGGATAGAAAAATAAGTTTTCTTGATCAGGATGTTTCTGAATCAGCAGATGATATTCTTGTTTTATGTAATGTAAATTTGTCTGATGCATCTGGTTCTGGGGTTTTTGACTGGATGGTGCTAAAATGAATAAAAAAATAATAATTTAGGGGGTGAATATCTATGTTTAAGTGTGATAGTGGTCTTAAAGAATGATTAAAAAAGTAAAATCAATTGAAGAATTAGAAATATAGATAATTTGACAAAGAAAAATGGACAAGATTAAACTTTTTAACGATAAGAAAATTAGAGTTGAATGGGACGAAGATAAAGAAGAATGGTTCTTTTCAATAGTTGATGTTATTGCAGTTTTAACCGAAAATGACTTTCAAACTGCTAGAAAATATTGGAATAAATTAAAAGAGAGATTAAAGAAAGAGGGAAATGAGTCGGTGACAAATTGTCACCAACTGAAATTATTAGCTTCAGATGGAAAATATTATAAAACTGATGTTGCTGATACTGAGCAACTTTTAAGACTAGTACAATCAGTTCCATCTAAAAAAGCTGAACCATTTAAAACATGGCTTGCAAGAGTTGGGAAAGAAAGAATAGATGAAACTTATGACCCTGAACTTACATTTGAAAGAGCAATGCAAACTTATCTTCAAAAAGGTTATTCTCAAGATTGGATAAATCAAAGACTTAAAACTATTGAAGTCAGAAAAGAATTAACAGATGAATGGTTAAGAGTTGGAATTGAAAAGCAAACAGATTATGCAATACTTACAAATGAAATTACCAAAACTTGGTCAGGTAAGTCAATAAAAGATTATAAAAAGTTTAAAAACTTAAAAAAAGAGAATCTTAGAGATAATATGACTAATTTAGAACTTGTATTTAATATGTTAGCTGAAGCATCAACAAAAGAAATTTCTAGAAAAGAGAATCCCAAAGATTTTGATGAAAGTAAAATTGTAGCAAGAAAAGGAGGCAATGTTGCAAAAGTTGCAAAAGATGATTTAGAAAAACAATTAAGAGAAGATATTGTTACTAAAAAAAATGCTAAGGAAATTCATTTTGAGAATAAAAAGGAGTTAGATGAGAAATAAAAAATGATAGAAATACAACTAATTTGTAACAATATAAATGTTATTTTAAACCATTTTTTTGACATTAGGAAAAAGGTATATTTAAACTTAAAAAATTTAGAGGTTTTAACAAATGATAACTAAAGCAAAATCAATTGAAGAATTATATGAAGAAGTAAAAAACTTTGATTTAGTTATTACTAATGATGCACCTTTAAATACAGCATTAAACAAAGCAATAAATAAATCAATGATTGGATCATTTGCTTTAACTTCTAAGTTAATTGGCTCTAAATATTGTGATTATTTATTTGAAGAAGAAAAATTAGATCTTCCACAACTAGTCCTAAAAATTCAAAAAGAATTAAAATTAAACTTAAAAGAAGCATTATACTATGTAAAAAATATTATGAATGTTTGGCAGAATACAGCAAGTTTAGAAGAAAGTAAAAAATACCTTTCAAATAAGGAAAAAGATATTGTAAAGTCTTTAGAAAAATTACCAACATATCAACTATCTATGCAAAATATGGATTTATATTTTTTAGATAAGAAAAATATTGCAGTGATTGGAAAAGAGTTATTCACACAATTAGATAAAAAAGTTTTAACAATTCAAACAACACAGATATCTTTATTTACAGATAAAGAACATAAATTAGATACAATTTATTTATTTAATTCTCAAAATGACATTATAGAGAGGGTTATTTCAATGATTGATAAAGAGAATCAAAACGGAATTGCTATTGTTCTAAATATTGAAAGTGATTATTTACCTATAATTAAAGCAAGGTTAATTAATAATGGAATTGAGTTAAATGAAAAATTATTTTTATTTCAAGAATTTAGAACAAGAGAATACCTATCTATCATTGAAACATTTTATTCAATGCATAATGTTTATACTAAAGAATTAATTCCAATTGGTAATATATTTAATATTGATATTGATTCTTCTTTGGAAAATTCATTATTTTTAGAATTATGCAATGTTAATAAAGATGTTAAAAAATTATTTAACTTATTACAAAATTTAAAAAACAAAACATTTGGGGAATTACTTAAAGAACTTGAAAAATATGATTTAAAATTGCCTGAGGAATTTATTGAAGTTTTATTTAAATTAGAATTGTACGATACTAAAATAACTAGAAATAAATTTTTGGAATTAAAATATTTTATTGAAAATTTTGAACAAGAAATTGAAACAAACAAAACAGGAGTATTATTAATTGATGCTAAGAATTCAATTTATGTTAATAGAGATGTCATTTTTTATTTGGGAATGGATCATTTATGGACTAAAACAATTGAGGATGCTGGATATATTGATAAGAAACAAGAGCTTGAAAAAAACATTAAAAAATTTGAAATATTAATTCAACAAGGAAAAGAAAGATTTTTTTTTATTCCAAAACATACTTCTTTAACAGATACTATTCCTCCATATTATTTTAATTTTATTTATAAAACTAATATTGATAAATATTCAACAGATTTTTTTGATATTAAAGAAATCATTAACAATAAAGAAACAAAAGTGTTTGTAAATAATCCTACAACTGAATATGCTCAAATAGAAATAAAAGAAACAATTTCAAATACAGCAATAAATAATTTTTCATTATGTCCTAAAAAATATTCTTATTCAACTTTGATTTCAGGAATAGATAAAGAAATTTTTTTAAGAGGTAATTTAATTCATTCATTTGCAGAATTCTATGTAAACAATAAGGATTTTGTAAAAAGTAGAGAAATTGATGAGTTTGTAAACATTATTATTAATAATTTAAAACTGATGTCTAATCCATTTCAAAATAATATTTTAAAAACAAAAATAAGATTTGCATGTATTGCAGTAATTGATTTTATTGATAGTCTTAAAATTGATGAAGATATTGGTTTTGAATCATTCAAAGAAATTTCAAGAAAAAACAAAGAAAACATATTTGCCAAACATTATAATAAACCAATGGATAAACCTAATGCAGAATTAGAATTTAGTGATAATGAATTAAAATTACATGGATTAATTGATTTAGCTGTAAATAAAAAATTGATTGTAGATTATAAAACATCTAAAGAGAGAAAAAAGGTGATTGATATTGTAAGAAATGCAAGTTTAAAAAATATTTCTTCCAAATGTGATTTTCAACCTTTAGTTTATCTTTCAATATTTAGAAAAATAACACCTAATACAAGGATACAATTTTGGTATAATTTTCCTATGATTGATATTTATGAAAAGATTATCGGTAGTGAAACAGAAGATAATAATGTTAAAGTTCATTATGTTCCAACATCATTTATTGATTACATTATTTCAAAAGAATTTTATGATTATTTTAAAGAATCAGCTCTAACATATGAAGAACCAATATTAAATTTGATAGAAGATTTTTCATATTTTAAAGACAAAGAAATATCTGAAGAATTATTAGAAGAACCTTATAAAGTATCAGAAGTTTTATTTGAAGAATTTTATCAATATTTGATTAAATTAGGACTTAAAGATAACAAAACAAATAATGGGAATGTATTAAAAGTTTTAAAAAACATATTTGCATTTAAAGTAGGACAAAAATCAAAACAAAAAGAAGTTTTCTTTTTCAAAGAAGATTTAGATGATTTTGAGAATTATGTAAATCAAAGCATTAATAAGATAAACGAATATGCTAAATATAGTTTTCCTTATCAGCCAATAGATGGAGTTAATACTTGTAATAATTGTGATTTTAAGAAAATATGTTTAAAGAGGGTTGAGGTGAAATAAAATGGGAGCTAATACAAAACAAGATGCAGTAATTAAGAAAACAGATGGGATCATTATTGTAGATGCAGGAGCAGGAACTGGAAAGACATACACAATTACACAAAGATATTTAGAAATATTAAACAAAGGAGTTGATCCTAAAGATATTTTTTTAGTTACATTTACAAAAAATGCAGCAATCCATATGAAAGAAAAAGTAATTTTAAAAGCTGATCCTAAAATAGCAACTGATATAATAGATGCTCCAATACAAAATTTTGATTCTTTTTGTTTTAAAATTGTTTCAAAATATGGTTTAAATGCACCTAAAATATTAGGTATTAAAGACAATCTTTCTGGATATAAATTAATTTCTGAATCAGTTATACAAAAAAGAATATTCAATAAATTTTTTAATCAATTCTTAGAAAACAATCAAGAGAAGTATCAAAAATTATTGGTTTCAATAACTAATCAATTAGAGATACATTCATTAATTGAAACATTACTATCTAAAGGAATTTATCCAACTAAAACAGGATGGTTTTTAGATTCAAAAGATAAACTTAAAGGAGATTATAAATTGTTTAAAGAACATTTTAATAAATTAAACGAGCAAGAAGTTTCAACAAAAGGACTAAAAGAATCAGATTTATTGGGTAAAATAAAAAATAGAATCTCATCTAAAAGTTTTTTAGATATGCCTGACAATATAGAAATTGGGAAACAAATAAACCCTAAATTAGTTGATGATGTATTTTATGATGAAAGATTAGAACTAATTGAGTTTATACATCATGTGTTTATTGATTATATTGAATATATGGTTAAAGAAAATTCAATGACATTTTCATTAATTGCAATGTTTGCATTTTTGATTTTATATAATGAAGAAGAAATAAGGCAAATTAATTCATTTAACTATATTATGGTTGATGAATTTCAGGACACTAATGAAATGCAGTTTATGTTAATTCTTCTTTTATTAAGAAAGCCAAATTTTTGTGTAGTTGGAGATTGGAAACAGGGTATTTATGGTTTTAGAAATGCAACAATAAGTAATATTAGAGAATTTAGTGATAAGATTGAAAAATATAAAACTCAATTAAACAAAGATAGAAAAAGAATCTTATTTGATGTTTCACAAATAACTTTTTTTGACTTTGATGTAAACTATAGAAGTTCTCAAAAAATTTTAACTTTTTCAGAAAAGAGCTTAATAACAAAATCAAGTAAAAATGAAAATATTGATGCTAAAGAGATTTGTCAAAACATAGTCCCTCTAAAAAGCAATTTTGAGTATGATAACATTAGTGATATTAAATATTACAAAGCAATTGATAAAGAAACAGAAATCAATTACATATTAGAAAAAATTCAAAATTTAGTAGGAAAGAAAACTATTAGATATTTTGATTCATTAACAGAAGAATACAAAGAACGACTTATTGATTTTAATGATATTGCAATTCTTTCAAGAACAAGAAATTTTGGTTTAGAAATTCAACAAAAAGCTAATGAATATAATATTCCTGCAGTTTATGAAGGAGGAATAAAATTGTTTGAAGAAGAGTCTGCAATTTTACTTTTAGGTTGGTTGAAAATTTTATTGTACAAAGATAAAAAAGATGCATGGATACCAATTCTTGAAAAAGAAAATTATTCATATGCACAAATAAAATATATTATTGAGAGTCATGATTATCCAAAAGAGATATTAGAATTTAGAGATCATTTATTGAAAAACAGAAAAACAATCAATTATATAATAGATGAAATATTTAAAAGATATGATTTTACAGATACCATTTCAAATGCTTTGATAAATGTTTTAGATCAGGTATTTCATTCAACTTTAATGTCAATCAGTGATTTAATAGTATTTATTGAAGACAATATTGAACATGGTGAAACATATAATATTGAAATTACAAGAGCAAGTAATTCGGTTAAAATTCAGACAATACATGGTTCTAAAGGTTTAGAATATCCTATTGTTTTTATCGTTAATTGTAATCAGTCAAACTTTCCAAGTACTAATTCTGACTCTAACACTTTAACATTTAATCAAGTATCAGGCATAAGGAATAAGAGATTTTATTCTGTTGAACATGAGTTTGTTTTTGACAATTGGAAAACAGAAATTGCTAATATGGGATTATTCTGTGATATGGATGAAGAAAGAAGATTATTATATGTTGCAATAACAAGAGCAATGTATGATGTTTATTTTACAGCCCATAGACCTTCAGAGTTTTTTAATGAATTAGCAGGAGAAGATGTTTTAATAGTTGAGAATAGTAATATTGAAAAATTAAGTTTGTCTAAAACAGATAAATCAGAAGAAATAAAAATAAAAACAGTTATTGGAACATATAACAAAATATTTAATGCACATGATTTTATGAAATCAAAACAGTTTTTTAAAGGAAGAGGAAAAGAATTTGGAAAAGTTTTACATAAACTTGCATTTAGATATATTAAAGGATTAAAAATAAGCAGGATAGAAGATGATTATTTAAAAGATTTTGAAAACATAAAGGATTTTATTGATAGTTACACAAAAGATGCAAAATTTCTGCCTGAAATTGATTGTAGTTTGTTTTTACAGAATGTATTGGTTAAAGGAATAATAGATTTAGTTGTAGAGTTTGATGATAGAATTGAGATAATTGATTGGAAGAGCGATTTAGTTAAAGATAATATTGATGAATATTCAAAACAATTATCTGTTTATTATTATGTTTTAAAATCGGTATATCCTGACAAGGAAATTATTTGCAAGATCTTTTGGACTTGTAAGGCACAAGTTGATGTTGTTGAAATGGTTGAATTGAAAGAGATTATTATAGATAATTTTGAAAAACTCCAAAATTATCAGAATAGTGTTAACGAAAAACTCTTATAAACCCGAATTGAACAAATTCAATTTCAAATTTATTCCATTCTAAACTCTCTTTTAGGTATTTTTTAGTTTTGAGTCCAGCATAACCTATTTTATTTTTTTTAACTGAATTTATGGCATCATAAATAGAGTTTCCTATAATAAAATTAATTTCCATTTTTATTCTAATCATCACAACAAAATTCCCAATTATCTACTATGTTTTTAACATTAAATTCTTGATCAAAAATTGTTAATAATTTTTCTAATTCAACCATATTAATATTTATAAGTAAACTTGTTTATATATTTTATTATAATGGAAAATGAATTTTTAGATGTTGGAATAAGTTCAGTGAGAATTGCTCAAAAAGAGATATTAAAATTTTATAATAATGAAAAACCTGAAAATTTAGATATTGATAAGTTTATTGAAGAAGTTATTAAATCATATATTTTGAAGGTTTTTCCTTCACATAATTTTGATGGTGAGGAAACTGCTTTTACAAATAATAATTCTAATTATACTTGGTATTGTGATCCAATTGCTTGTAGTATAAATTTTTATTGTGATATTCCACATTTTGCAATTTGTCTTTCTTTGTTTAAAAATGAAAATTGTGTTTTAGGAATAGTTTTAGACCCAGTTACTAATGAACTTTTTTATGCAGATGAAAAATCTGCTTATTTAAATGATAAAAGATTAGTTGCATCAAATGAAATTAATCTTGAAAATAAATTTTTTTGTTGTTCTTCAAAATATGATTATGATAAGTTAAATCTAATTCAAAACGAATTTAACATGTACCATAAACTTCCAGGAAGTTGGGGACTTAGTTTTGCTTGGACTGGAGGAAGAAAATTTATTTTTGTATTTGGAAAATTAAAAGATATTTATGGTACTGCTCCAGGTATTTATATTGCACAAAAATCAGGATGTTATATCAAAGATTATGAAGGAAATGATTGGTCAAAAAATTCAAAAAATATAATTATTTGTCAAAATAAAAAAATTTATGATAAAGTTAAAAATTTTATTTTGAGATAAAATTTAGAAGTTAGTCAAATTATTGTACTAATCAGTATAATATTTGTACTATTTGAAATTTTCTGTTAACATAAAAAATGACATATAAAAACTTTCTGCATGCAGAAGGTTTATAAATTATGTAATATATTAAATATCATGGATAAAGGAAAATTATTTGAGGTTTTAAATGATTGGAATTATTGGAGTAAAGAATTACCTGAGTATTATTCTAGGAAATTTTATGAAAATAATATTTTAAAATATGATTTAACAGATGAGATAACTGTATTAAAAGGCATTAGAAGATGTGGAAAATCCACTTTATTGATTAATCATATTAAAGAATTATTAAAACAAGGAATTGATATTAAAAACGTATTATTTGTTAATTTTGAAGATCCAAGACTTGGAATTGATTTAGATACTAATATTTTTGAACAAATTCTTGATGTGTATAAAGAATATGTAAATGATAGTACGCAAATCTATTTATTTTTAGATGAAATTCAAAACGTCTTAGGATGGGAAAAATGGGTTAGAACTTTATATGAACTAAAGAAAGTTAAAAAAATATACATTACTGGTTCATCTTCAAAGTTACTTAGTCGTGAATTTGGAACTGCTTTGTCTGGAAGATATTTAGATTTAAATATTTATACAGCATCCTTTTTAGAATTTTTAGAGTTTAATGGTGAAAGGAATATTACTAAACAAAAACTAGTTACTGAGAAAATAAAGTATAAAAAATATTTTAATCAATATTTAGAAATTGGAGGTTTCCCTAAAGTAATTTTAACTAAAGAAGATTTTTTAAGAAAAAAAGAAATTTTAAATTATTTTGAAACAATAATTCTAAAAGATATAGTTGCAAGGTATAACCTTAAAAATTATGATAATGTTAAGAAAGTTGCAATATATTTAATTTCAAATATTTCAAAAGTGACTAATTTAAATAAAATTAAAACATCATTAAATATATCTTATGAATTAATTGATAAATATTTTGAATACTTAAGAGAAACATATTTAATATATGAATTAAATAAATATGATCCTTCTCTAAAAAAACAATATTCATCAAACAAAAAAGTTTATGTTAGTGATATAAGTTTTGCAAAAGAGATAGGTTTTAGTTTTACTGAAAATATTGGAAGGATATATGAAAATTTAGTGTTTTTAGAGTTAATTAAAAGGTTTGAAGAAACCTTTTGTACAAGAAAAGAACATGGTGGAATGTCTAGTATTTATTATCATAATGAAAATCATGAATGTGATTTTATAATAAAAGAAGGATTAAAAATAACAAAAGCAATTCAAGTAACAAAGTCTTTAGTTAATCCTGATACAAGAAAAAGAGAATTAAATGGATTAAAAGATGCGATGGAAAAATACAACTTAAAAGAAGGATTAATTTTAACTGAAGATGAAATAGAAGAATTTGAATTTGAAGGTTATAAAATAATAGTAAAACCTATATGGAAATGGTTACTTGAGTAAAAAACTCAAGTAAGCTACCAATAATCTAACGAAGTGATTGTTGAGTATGGTTTTTGGAAAATCAAAAAGGCGACTAAGAATTTTTGAAAAAAATTGTTATGTATGGCAACTTGAGAATTAAATTAAATAAACAAGCCATAAATCCTTTAGGTTTTAAAACGAGAAGAATGTCAAGATTGGAGTTAAAGCCTGTATGTAAGACTTTAGAAAATATTGAAAAAATAGGTTTAATGAAATATTAAAACTTCTACTATTGTAGATAATTCATAAATAATAGTTTTAACTTATTTTTAAATGAATATTTTGCTATTATCTTTAAATCAAGATCTTTAAATACAATTTCTAAATTTTTTTTGAAATCATATAAAGAAAAATTAAATTTATCTAAACTTTCATTATTATTTGTTTGATTAATTATATTCTTAAAAATATCATAATCAGGAATTGCTCTATTGTTGTATTTATTTGTGTTATTTCTATTTAAACTAATATTTAATGATTGGATTGGTGTAAAATTTGTTTCTGTTTGATTTATTTGGCTTTCATTTAATATGATAATATTACTATTGTTTTCCAATAATTCATTAACAGGTTCTTTTTTTGTGTTTTTACTACTGCTACCACCACCAGAACTTCCACTTGAATTATAACATGTAGTGCTTACAATTTGACAATTAGAATTGCAACTTAAACTTCCAAAATTAAATCCATAATCTGAACATGTTTTATTTGCAAATAGTGTGCCATCGCAATCCTCTTTTTCATCTAGAATTGAGTTACCACAGGATTTTACAAATACTGTAAAATTAAATAATGAATTTCCACCATCATTATCACTAATATTTACAAAACCTAAAAATTTTCCTACATTGCTATAATTATAAGTATTTGAAATTATTTTTGAAGTAAAGTTACCATTTGCTTCATATGTGTAATTACTATCTCCCCAGCTAATATTGTAATAATGTGTATCAAATAATCCATAATCACTGTAATTCATGTTTAGATTTGTCAATAAGCCAAGTTCTACAATGTATTCATCATCTCCAGAAATAATTGGCAGTGCATTAGAAACATTAGCGATAATTGATTTGCTTTCAGTTTTATTGCTACTAGAATTTAAGGTAACGTTAATTGTGTATGACCCTTGCTGATTGTACATTAGTTTAGTAGATGTAAAAGTGCCTGTGTTTAAGTTACTAGAATTGCTTATGTATCCATCTCCCCAATTAATAGTTAAATTGTATTCAAAAGAACTATTATAATTAAAACTTATATTTAATGTTAACGATTTACCTTCAAATAAACTTTGATTAGGTCCAATACTCAAATTTAATGTTTCATTGTAAGAATCTGTGTTTACATAATTGTTTGTTAACGGCAAATAATCATATACTTCTGTCCATAAATCAATCTTATGAGCACTTTCTCCAATTCCATCTAAATTAGTGTCATTTCCGTTATAATCTGACCAAAAATTACCACCTATATGTGTACCATTAATTATGTTATTAGTTAGAAACTTTGTAGTATTAAAATGATTATTTAAATTCCCATTGAATATTATATTATAAGAACAATTAAACTTATTATTATATATGATATTGTTAGAAGAAGGATCCCCCATAAAATCAACAAATTCTATTCCAGTTCCAACTGCTGAATCAAAAATAGAATCTTTTACAGTAACATTATCACTCCCTTCAAATAAGATACCCCAATCCATGTCATAAAAAGAATTATTTTCAATGATATGATTATCTCCATTAACTTTTATTGAAGTTCTAATGTTATTGAAAGTAGAATTTTGAATTTGTACATTCTGATCACTTGGGTTTCTTATATAAATTCCTAAATTTGTAAAATCTTCAAAAATACAATTTTTGATTGTTATATTAGAATGTTCTATCCATAAGCCTTCGTTTGCCATTCCATTTTTTAAAGTAGATCCATTACAATCTAAAAAAATATTATCATTAGAAGTTATGAACCCAACAGCAGGAGATCCCATATTTAATGTGTAAATTCCGTTACATAAAACAGTATCTGAATTTAGATAATTTGGATTAGTTAGGTCAGGAACTAAACAACTATGTGTTATTCTAATGTTAAAAATAAAAATCAAAAATAAAAGTATCAGGATTTTAAATTTATTTTTAGTTGCCATTTTATTTTGAGAAATTAACATTCTCCTTCATTATATTTTGTGATTCCTGCCTTATTTGCAAGACAACTATTTGGATAAGTTTTCTTATTGGCACAAACAGGTTCGTAATCAGAAGAACATAGAACATTCTTTGAATAATCTGTGGAGTCGTTGCTAAAAATGTTTTTTATCCATCGTTCAATTTTTCTAAAAACACTAGGTTCTAAATTAGTGATTTTGATTTTTCCTTCTGTAAATTTTAAGTAAAAAGTTTGTCCAGGATTTTTGGATAAGATAATTTCTTCAAGTATTTCTTGATTTATTTCTATTAGTATTTGTGCATTTTGCGAATGGTCTTCTTGAATGATTCCAGTGCTTATATCAATATTTAATTTTTCTATACTTAAATCTGTTCTAATTCCGTTAATGTTGATGATGTTTTTTGTTTTTAGAAAATTAACCAGATCATCATAACTTGAGATATAATAATCTGCTATTTGAATGTAGGTTATATTTTCTAAAGATTTATTCAATAAGTGTTGACTGATGATTTCTGATAAATCTTCTTTACTTAAATTAGTTTTTTTACTTTGGTTTTTATCTAGTATTATTTCAAAATCATAATCTTTTTTATCACACATTTTTTTAAGGATGAAATAGCTTGCTTCTAATTCTTGATGATTTAGAACCTTATCGTTCTTTGATTTAATATTTCTATTTCTGGAAATTGATTTTAATTTTTCTAAGCTGGAATCTTTAGAAATAATAGTGTAATTTTTATTTTTGTAATATGAATCTGATAAATATGTATTTTTAATTGATTCAAAATAACTGCAATCTAATTTAAGGCTTTTAAAATCAGTTGCCTTTAAACTGATACCTATATTTTTTTTTATATCGTTAAATTTAATAGAATCGAATAAAATTTCTATTCTTTTATAGGTTGGTTGTGTAATGTTTAATTCTTTTACAGGCTCTGGTGTGATTGCAAACATTCTTACATATCTTTGGTAAGTAATCATTTTAAGTTCACAGTCATATGAGTTTTTTGAACATTCTAAGGCAAGAATTTGGTTTTTATTAGGATTAATATCAATTGCAACAATATTTTTATTGTTTGTTACATTGTATACTAAATCTATTCTTTTTAAAGCAAAATCATAATAATAAATACTGCTATTTAATGTTTTATTATCAATTTCTATTTCTCCTAAAGAAAAAAACATACCTTTTGGAATATTATTAGAATCTAGTTTGTAATCAAATCTTAAATCATATATTCTTCCTTTTGGTATTGTAAATTCAAAAGTTGAATTAATTGGATATTTATTTAAAATATTTTTATCGTTTTTAATTATTTGAACAATAGCCCCAGAACTTGAAGATCCGTGTGTTGTTAATGCTATATATTTTCCGTCGTTAGAATATGCAACATAAGCAGGATTATAATAAGATCCCTTTGTAGATAAAACATCAAATACAAAGGTTTTATTTGTGCTATTATTTATGCCCATGTAGTTATGATAAACTAAAGAATGTGTATTAGATGATATGTATGATGATGGGTCAATTCCTACTTGTTTAGACATTATATAAGATTCTTTTGAATCAGCAGGATTTCTCATTAAATATTGTTGACAATTTGGAACATTAGTTCCAAAATAACTATGATTTGAGTATAATTCGTAATATTTGTCTAAATATTCCTGTTCATTAATTCCGTAATAATATTTTGCTCCCATTAATTCGGATTCTTTAAAATAAATCCATTCTGCTGAGTTAACAGAAGATAGTTGTTTATTAGGGGAAATAGATTCTAAATTTACATTTAATGTGGGGAAAAATCTTATTTTAAACAAATCCAATTTAGTTTGTGGGTCTTTTTCTTTACTTACAAAATAAATATTTTTACTTGCATCTTTTGACCAGCCAGTTAGAAATTGTTTTGTATAATCGGGAATGTAAAAAAGAGCATTTCTTATAAAATTAAAACTATTACTATTTTCGTTAAAATTCATTAAGTGATACAATAGGCTTTTATCTATTTGGGAATTACTATTAGATGCTACACCATAGATAAAAGAATTTCCATCAGGTGAAAAATAACCGCAAGTATCTCTTTGTGAATTTCCACTGTCTAAAACTCTTATAGACTTAACGTTGTAGCTAAAATTATTATTGAAAAATAAACTTATATTTTTAGATTTTTTATCTTCAAATTCATCTTTTATTGAATCTTTTGATACACATTGTCCATTTTTCCAAATTTTATTATTTAATACAGAACATGCTTTATGTAAATTTGATTCGTAACATGTATCAAAAAAAGCGTCCCAAATAAAATTATTTTCTTTACAATCTTCTTCATCTTCTAAGTCAAAACATTCGTCTAAAGAATCAGACCAATACAAATCATCATTTAAACATTCTGCTTGTTCTATTGATTCAGCACAAACTCCATAAGAAGAAACAAATAATCCATCTTCATCACAACATTCATCTTCACTTTCAACACACATTCCTAAATTTTCACAAAAGAAAAGATCTTCAGACATACATTCATAAACATCTTCCGATTCAATACAATCTCCATCTAAATAAAATGCTTCCTGTTCAATACATTCCATTTCAAAATCTGATTCATAACATGAATCAGTTATAATACTCCAAAAATTTCCTTCAATTAAACATTCTGCTTCATTTTCTGTTTCGGCACAATATTCTTCATCTTCAACCCAAAAGCCATTTTTCCAGTTTGTACATTCAAATTCATTATATTCTACACCTTCAGAAATACAATATCCATCTTCCCAAATTCCACCTGTTTCTTCACAATATCCCTGTTCAAACGAAACACATTCATCTTCTTGGTTTAAAATTCCTGAACAATAATCATCTGTATCATATTGACAAAGACCAATTTCAAAACAGGTTGCTTGTTCTAAATCTATGCATTCATCTAATTCATCAATATACATTTGTTCTTCATATTCACAACATTCAGGAGTAGAACCTCTGATTAAGCTGTCATCAATAAACATGTCACAATTTTCAATCATGTAATCTGCAAATACTTCCCAGCAGAAATCATTCATTTCATCTTCATATTCATAAACGCAGATATCACCGTAATAATCTTCATTTTCTTCAACACATTCTTGTCCATTGCTATATTCTGGAAATTCTGCCAGACAATCATTTTCGTATTCCTCTTTATGTTCATTTAAACATTCCCAAGAATATATTGAATCACCAAGTGGAAATTCTTCTAGACACATATTTTTTAATTCATCTGCAAAATCATTTTCGCAGACTTCCTGACAAGCTAATTGATGGAAAAAAGTTCCATTAACAAAATTAGCAAAAATTAAAATATTAATAAAAAGAATTAAGATTTTATTAATATTAACGTATCTTTTAAATTCAATTATATCTTTTTTTGAATTATATTTTTTTAATGAATTACTCATATAGATGATTTTATGTTAGTAAATTTATAAGCTTTTTTATATGCAGACTTTAAAGTCTTATTTTGTTTAATGATTTTTTGGTACTGTACTTTTACTGACTATAGTTAAATTAACTTTTTTAATAAAAATCCCCGTCATTCATGGCGGGGATTTTTACTTAATGAGCAAATAGAAAAAGAGTTTGAAATAAGAATTTATAGATAAAATTAAACAATAAATTTATAAATACCGGTAAATAGGTATGATTATACTTAAAATATGGTAAAGCTACTTACAGAAAAACAATTGAATATCTTCAAGGTTTTTAGAGAAAATATTTTCAAAGAATATACCTATAATGAATTAAAAGAAAAACTAGATGAAAAATCCAATAGTTTTTTAATATCTTCTTTAAAAAAAATTAAAGAAATGGATTTAATTATAGATCAAAAAATTAATAATTCTAAAATTTATTATTTAAATTTAGAAAATGATTTAGTTTTTGATTATATTGAACTTATAAATTACGATTTTTATAAATCAAATACATTAAAAAAAATAATTAATTTATTAAAAAATCAATTAGATACTCAACTATATTCATACTCAATTGTAATATTTGGATCTTTTGCAATAGATAAAGAGAAAAAAAACTCAGATTTAGATATTGCAATTTTTATTGAAGATGAGAGAAATAGAGAATTTATTGAAAATAGTTTTAAATCAATTAAACTAAAATCATTAATTGAATTAGATTTACATGTAATTTCAAAAAAAGAATTTTTAAAGATGTTAAAAGTTGATTATTCTAATTTGGGTAAACTAATTTATCAAAAACATAAATGTATTTATAATACGAAATTATTTTATAAAATATTAAAAGAAGGAGATAAAAATGGATTTAGAATATAAAACCTATATTGAAAGAGCAGAAAATGAAATAGAACTTGCAGAGATTATATTAGAGATTTCAACAAATTCTAATAAAAAAGAAGAATTTAATTTATTATAGTAAAAAGAATATTGCAAATTTACCAATTATTGTGCATTTAAGTAATTTCTTTTGCTATTAACTATCAATCAGCATAAATAGTTTCTTCATCATATTTATTATATATATGATTCATATTGTTTAAACTTTTTAACTGAATTTTTTCATTATTTATTTCAACAATACTTATTGATGTTGGATCTAATACAATATTTTTTGTTTTTTCAGGTTCGATCTCTAATGTTTTTGAAATGAAAAACTTCATAATATTCCCATGAGAAACAACAAATACTTTTTTAAGATTCATAGATATTAATTTATTCCAAAAAATATTAGCTCTTTCTAAATCTTCTTCAATTCTATTCGATCTTGTACCTTCTTTAGGAGCACCTCCGACAATTAATCTATGTATCTCTTGAAGTTCATTTGTTATTTTAAGCTCTGGTTTATTGATATTTTGTAATTGAATTTCTTTTGCTGTTAGTTGAGCTCTTTCTAAATCAGATGATATAATTAAATCAATTTTTTCATTTTTTAAACTTTCTGCTAATAGATTTATTTGTTTTTTACCATTCTCAGTAAGAATTGGAGGTTTATTTGGGTCTAAATTGGCTTCTGTTTCTGCATGTCTAATTAAATATATTTCCATTTTACTTAGTTAAAATATCATAAATATTCTTCTCTAGTTCTTCTTTAACATTATCAAAAGAATGATTAGTATTCATATAATTAATATTTATTTCTAAGTTTTTAGCTATTTCTTTTGAATAATTTTGAAATTTTTCTTTATCATTTGTTCCTTGATAAATAACTATATCTTTGTTTTTCAAATGATTGATGTCAAACACTACATCTTCTAACTTCAACAAACCTAAATCTGTATTCATTATGTTAGATATAGTTGAATTTCCAATAATTATAGGAGATGCCAAAAATATATATTTATCAAAATTAATATTGGTTAATAAAGAAATAACTCCACCAAAGCTTTTACATATTGTAAAAATATGTTTATAGTTTTTTTCTTCTTTTTTTAATTCTAAATTAATTAATGAAACAAGCTTATCAAATGTTGTATTTTCAAAATCACAAATAACCTCTATAACATCAAACTTATCTTCAAATGTTTCTATTTCAAATAATGAATCAAACTTTTTTTTAGATGCACCTGAAAAAAACACTATTAAAGATTCATTTCTATTATCAATTATTTTATTTATCATTTTTATTATACATACATAATAAGTTTCCTTTATATAATTCTCCAGTTTCCCAATATGAATAAGCTCTACAACCTCCACATAATTGAATTAATTCACAATCTTTACAATTACCTTCAAATTTCCTATTCCTCATGATATTATAATCTTTAGAATTGTTCCAAATATCAATTATAGAAGTAGTATTAGTATCACCAATTATAATATCATTTAACATAGGACAGAATGCTACATTACCATCATTATTAAAATACATATAACTAATTCCAACACTACAACCTGCATACAAATTAAAAGTACCATAATTGTCTTTAATATTTTGTAATAATGATTTATTTGCAGCTAATGCCAATGGATCTCCAGAGAAATAATGAATATTATATTTTTCAGAATATTTTGGAAGTTGTTCTAATATTTTAAAATATTCTTTTTTATCTACGAATAATTCTTTTTCATTAAGATTGGCATATCCCATATAAATACATCCTCTCAATCCAACTTCATCTGCACCTAAATCTTTTGCAAATTTAAAGAAATCTTCAATGTCATCTTTATTAATATTCATTATTGTAAGTCTTAAAACAAATGGAATATTTAACAACACACAGTTTTGAGATGCTTCTACTACCTTATCATATGATAATTTATTTTGTCTAATATAATTATGAGTTTCTTTTTTATAGCTATCTAAAGAGAATTGTATTCTATCCAAACCTATTTCTTTTAATTTTTTTAATTTTTCTAAATTACAAAAATATGCATTTGAAACCAATATTATTTTCATTTTAGTATTTTTCTTAATAAATTCAATAATTTCATATAAATAAGGATATAGTAATGGCTCTCCACCCCCTAATTCTATCCATTCAACTTCATCTCCCCAGTTTGTATTTATTTGGGTTAAGATATCTATTACTTTTTCTTTTGAGATATGATTATTCTCATCAACTCTTCCTCTACAATGTAAACATCTAAAATTACATTTTCCTGTTAAATCAATATGTATTATTTTCGGTTTAAATTTTAAGTTCATTTTTTTAATGTTGTTATTGCCCTTGGTTGTAATATATATATATTTCCATGATATATTGTCCATTCAATATCCTGTGGATATTTAAATATAGACACTATTTGTTTACCAATTTCAGCTAATTCATAAATTTGATTTTTAGATAAAATATTTTTATTTCTACCATACATATGTCTAATATTATCAGAGTTAATTAAATATGTATCTGCAATTGTATTACCTGAAACTAATGCGTCACATGTTCCTGCTTTTACTTCTAATAACATCTCTTCTTTTTTTGACATTGGACTTTGTGTAAACAATGTTCCTGAAAAATTGCCTTTCAAAAACTCTTGTATGATTACAGCGAATGACAAATTATCAATATTTATTGATAAAGCTAAAGCATAGTCTTGTAATCTTTCTGATTTAGAAGAATTCCAGCAAGAAATGATACTTGATGCAATATTTTCCACTTTAACATTTAACAACGATTCAAATTGACCGGGGAAAGCATATTTATTTCCATCTTCTAGATTGGAAGATGACCTCACAGCATAATTTTTTTCATGATTTACAAATGAATTAAATGTTTTATCTTGTTTTAATAATTTTTCTAATTCTTCTATATTTGGATTTTGCTGTCTAATAGTATCTGAGATTACAATTCCTTTTGGGACTAAAATATTATGTTTTATTATTTGTGATAAATTAAATGCTTTATTTCCGTATAAATTTCTATCGTGAATCCTTGCCAAACCATCTATCATTTTCTTTTAATTTTTGCTTCTCCAATATTTTCATCAAAGTTAACTTTTATACTAATAATATCATCATCTTGTATTTTTTCAGTTCCTTTATTATTATACAATTCAGTTCCAACTATACAAGGGATGTCTAATTCTCTAGAAACAACTGCTGCATGACAAGTTATTGAACCAGTATCAGTAATTATTCCGCCTGCTTTTGTCATTAAACTTGTTAATTGAGGATCTGTTCTTGGTGCAACAAGTATATCACCTTTATTAAAATTCATATTTTTTAAATCATCTCTAATAGTTATAGGGTCAAACTTTGTTAGTATTTTAGCAATTCCTTCTATTTCCCCTTCTGATGCAGGAATTCCATTTATTATTTGTTCCAAATTAGTTTGTTTAGAAAAAATTAAAGCAGCTTGCATATAATCTAATTTAATTTTTTGATTAAATCTGTCTACTAAATTATTTTGATAACTATTAATTGGGTCAACTAATCTTATATAGCTATTCTTATGTCCTCTAATTACAATATTATGAGTAGGATAGCTAGTTGGGTAATTAATTTCAACTAATATTGGTAATCCTTTCTCAACAAATGGATGCAAATCGTCATATTCAAAAGGCCCATTTATTATATTAAAATTTTCACTATTTGATAATTCATCTATATATGGCAAAAATTCATTCATAAAATCATCAAATAAATCATGTGGGAAAAATATAGGATTTGGTTTTCTTGGGCCCTCCATTAACATAGTTACACGATATCCATTATCAATAGCATATTTAGCAAGTTTGGGATAACTTCCATATTCTCCAAACCCTCCTTCCCAAAATCTAATGATTCTATGTATTTCCATTTCTTTTTCTTCTGTTAATGGATATTTCTCAGGTTCAAAATAATTAAACATCATTAATGCACTTGCAGCTATGCAAGTAGTTGGAGTAGTTTGTAAATAACTATTAACAGCTAATTTTATACTTTTTCTTTGTAAATAATTATATTTATCTTCCATCTTCCTTTGTTAAATCTAGTAGTAAATCTTGTTTTATATCTAAAGCATAATTTGCATTATTAACTAAATGATTATTACTTTTTGCTTTTAATTTTAAAAAAATTGATTCTCTAAATAATACATCTAAAACACCGAATTCAACTTTGTATCTTTTTTGAGGTTCTTCATATCCTCCCCAATGTGACATTCTATGTAATAATCTAATACTTTCTTCTAATTCGGGATGTTTATTAGCAATATTTTCAATTAATGTTTGATATCTTTCAACTTTTTTATTTTGGTTAGCTTGCACTCTTTCTAATAATGAGAAATCATAGTCTAATTCAAAAGTATTTAATTCTAAATGAGCTAAGTCAATATTAGAATATGTAAATTCATTTGCAAATTCAGTAATATTTTTGTTTCCATTTCTTACTTGATAAACATAATTTACTAATTGAATTTCAAAACTACTAATTGGAGGGATAACTATTTTCTCAGCTGTATCTAATAATTCTTTTCGAATTTTTTCTATTCTTGGCTCTAATCCTTCAGAAACATAAACCCTTAATCTACAATCATTAAATATAAATTGTTTTAAGTAAGTCTCCCAATTGTCTTCACTACTTAGAATAACATCCCAATTTTGTGCTAATTGAAATAAAGAATTATCATGTTGATACCAACTAGAAATATATTTATTAAAAAAGTCTAAATCTGAACATTCATCTCTTTCTTTTCTAATTTGTTTCATAGAATTTGCAAATAAATTTCCAGAGTGTTCAGATTTTAGTATTAAATTTCTTAACTCAATTAAATCCATGCCTAAATCTTTCAAACTAGAATTTACAACATTATTTATTATCTCACGATTATAGCTTTGTAACCAAAATAAATAATCCCTTTCAAATTGAAAGGGCACAGTTAATTTTTGAATCATTTTATTCTTCTTTTACTTCTTGTGATTTTTTGTGATTCTTTTATATCAGCTTTGATACCACCATAAGCAACGCATGCTAGTTGCCATAAAACTTTTTCTGTATTTTCCATTTTGAAGTATAACAAGATTTACTTGTTATGTATTTATGATTTTTATTTTTATAAATGTTACGATATTACTCGAAGTTAATAACATTAAAATTTATAAACTTTTGTTTATGTCACTACTAATTACTAAAACTTAAATAGTTTGAACTTTTAGAATATTATAGATGCAGTTTATAGAATCATACAAATTTAAGCATAAAGATTGGAATCAAACAAAAATTAGAGTTTTGATTCACATGGTAAGAAATTTTGAACCTGAAAATCATAGACTATTTGCTCAAATGCTTTCAATGTTAGAACCTGAAAGCTCAAAGAAAATATTTGAAGAAATAAAAAATATGGGAGAGTATTTCAAAAGAATTATTGATATTGCAAATGTCGAAGATGAGAAGAATAATTTAGTTGAACAAATTTTAGCTTCAAAAAATGATTCAACAATTAATTCCACTGAAAGTTATGATGTATTGAGTATGTATAATAAATATAAAGAATCATTTTCTGAGTGGATGTTTACAAATAGAACTAAAAGGTATGCTACAAGTACTGTAAATGAATGTTCTAAATTGTTTGCATGTGATGTTAAGAATATTTTAGATATTAGAAGAGAGATTGTAAATAATAAAAGCTTACCTCCTAGAACTAATAATGCTTTTAGAGCTTTTTTGAATTTTGTAGAAGAAAAGACTCCAATTAGTCCGATTTTACTAAATGATTTAAGAGTATATATTAAAGGTGGTGTTGGAGAACATGTTGACAAGAGAGTTCCAACTAAGGAAGAAATTTTAAGATCAATTCAAACAATTAAAAGAGATTATTCCAATAACGATTTAATGCTTTATTATTTTTTATTTGAGTCAGGATGTAGATTTGAGGAACTTAAGAAAGTTATCTTAGAATTTGATTTTGATAAGTTTGTTGAAGGAGATGATTTTTCTTACTATAAATTGTTTTGGAGAAGAGGAAAGAAGAACTCATTTATATTATTCTTTAGACCTGAAACTATAAAACATATTGTAGATAATTTAAAGATTTATCAAGATAATACTTATTTAGAAAGGTTTAAAGATTGGCTTCAAGATAATCAAGATATTGAAAGTTCAAAGTATGTAAGAAAATTTACATTTACAGAAATGATTCATACTAGTGAGATTGATATAACTATTGCAAATCTGTTTCAGGGAAGAACAACAAAAGGAGACATTGGTGAGAAACATTACTTGGAATATGAAAGATTACTAGTTAAATGGTATCCAAAATTTTTACCATTTGCAAAAGAAATTGAAGGTGAGTAAAAGTCTTTAGAGACAACTTTATAAATAATCTTGTTATGAATATGTTAGGATACAAAAATGAAAGATTTAACAATCAAAGATGAAATTACTGAATTTATTATATATAAAGCACCTAATGAAGAAATTAAGGTAGAAGTATTTTTACATAATGAAACAGTCTGGTTAACGCAAAAAAGAATGTCGGAACTTTTTGATGTTGGAATCCCTGCAATTTCTAAACATTTAGATAATATTTATTCTGAAGGAGAATTAGATAAAGATTCAACTATTTCCATTTTGGAAACAGTTCAAAAGGAAGGAAATAGAGAAGTTAAAAGAAAACTCGAGTATTATAATTTAGATGTAATTATTGCAGTTGGTTATAGAGTTAATTCATATAGAGCAACTCAATTTAGAATTTGGGCAACAAAAATACTCAAAGAATACATTATTAAAGGATTTGCAATGGATGATAAGAGATTAAAAAATCCTAATAATGTTTTTGGTAAGGATTATTTTGATGAACAATTAGAAAGAATACGAGATATAAGAAGTAGTGAGAGAAGATTCTACCAAAAAATAACTGATATCTATTCTCAGTGTAGTGCTGATTATGATTCTAAATCTAAAATTACTGAAGATTTTTTTGCAATAGTTCAAAATAAACTACATTATGCAATCTCTGGAAAAACAGCTGCAGAAATTATATATTCTAGAGCAAATAGTAAAGAACAAAATATGGGACTTACTTCTTGGAAAAATTCTCCTAAAGGAAAGATTAGAAAAACTGATATTAGTATTGCAAAGAATTACCTTAACAATGAAGAATTGGATTCATTAAATAGAATTGTATCAATGTATTTAGATTATGCTGAAATGCAAGCTAAAAAGCAAAATATAATGTATATGAAAGATTGGGTTAATAAATTAAATGCTTTTTTAAAATTTAATGAAAGGGAAATCTTACAAGATTTGGGCAAAGTTACTTCTGAGATTGCTAAAGAGTTTGCAGAAACAGAATTTGAAAAATATCGTATCATTCAGGATAGATTATTTAAGAGTGATTTTGATAAGTTAATTGAAAAAAGTAGAGATATAAAATAAATATTTTCAACATTGAATTTATGTTACCATGCTATATTGTAATAAGTTTTAGATAATTTATTTTTTTATAAATTGTAATTTTTTATTTTTTAGTTGTTAATTAATGAATTTTGTTTGTTTGTGAATGTTTTTAGTGATTTTTTTTATTTTGCTAATTTTTTTTATCTCTATGGAAGTTAATCGCCCCAAAAAGATTAGTTTTTATGTGGGTGTATTTTTGATGTTTTTTGAGGTGGGTTTGTTAATACATATATATGAAATTTTTGGATTTTTGTGACAAAAGGAAAAGTTCATTTTTCTATTGATTTTTTAATTAAAAATTCAATTTGAAAAAATCTAAGTTTTTATTTGTTTTTTCAAGAAGTTATTAGGCATTAGTAATGTTAATTGCTATTTTTGGTGATTTTTTTTGAATTTATAGTGGCGTCTAGAAATAAGAGATAATTTTAAAATATATAAAATCGCCACTATATGCCAAAAATGATATTTACTAGTATTTTTGAGTTTCTTAAAAATACTATTTAAATAGCATTTTTACTATATATGAATTTGAGTTTGGAAGCTTTCAGTTGTTTTCCCACCAAAATAGTTTTTTTTATGAGTTGGTTTTTTCTGTTTTTTGGATGTTTGCTCTGAGTATACATACTAAATCTGAAAATCGTGTTTTTAAATTATGGTTTTTTGGGATTGAAATAAAATTTTGTGAATAAAACAAAAGTTTGAAATTAGCTTCAAATTGAAGAGTTTTTGGTATTTTATGATAAGTTGTAGGTCAATTGAGAGTTTGTATTGAATTTTTAGGTTTGAAGTGGGTTAATTTGGGAATTGAAGTTAATAAAAAACTATTTATTTGCTGTCTTTAGTTATAATAAGTAATAAAGTATTTAAATAAACTTAATTAAAAATTATTATATAATAAAAAATGGCTAAAAAAAAAGTAAAACTTATTCCAGTCAAAGAAAAAACTAGTACTGATGATTTTAAAGATCAAGTTAAACAATATACTCATCAAGAATCTAAAAGGATTAATAACCCTCCTATTGGTTTAGTTACAGCAGAAACTGATAGTTTGAATGGAGTTAAAAAATATGAATATGATCCACATTTAAATCCTCAATTAGTTTGGGCTGGAAAGAAAGAAGGAATTAGTTTTGAAGTTGATACCGTTTCTCTTCATGTTCATGAAAGAATAGATCCATTATCTATTATTGAGAATGTGAAGAAAAGTGATGGTGAGATACAATTTTCTCTTTTCCATTATTTTGAAAATGATAACAGACCTATAAGAGAAGCGATTGAATTTTATAAACACGAACAAAACTGGTCAAATAGATTAATTGCAGGAGATTCTTTGATTGTAATGAATTCTCTTCTTGAAAAAGAAGGAATGACTAGAAAAGTTCAGATGATTTACATTGATCCACCTTATGGAATTACTTATGGTTCTAATTTTCAACCATTTGTTAATAAACGAGATGTGAAAGATAGAAAAGATGAAGATTTAACTCAAGAGCCAGAAATGATTAAAGCATTTAGAGACACTTGGGAATTAGGGATTCATTCGTATTTAAGTTATTTAAGAGATAGATTAAAACTCTCAAAAGATTTATTGACTGATAGCGGAAGTTGTTTTGTTCAAATTTCTGATGAAAACTTACATCATGTAAGAGAAATAATGGATGAAGTTTTTGGTCCTGAGAATTTTGTTAGTCTGATTGCTTTTAAAAAAGGATTAGGATATTCTGAGAAATTTATTCCTTCTGTTTATGATTATTTAATTGTTTATGCAAAGGATAAGACTCAGCAAAAATATAGAAAACCTCTTGTTTTTGATGACGAAGAGAATTTTATTACTTTTGGTTGGATTGAATTACCTAATGGTGAAAGAAGAAGAGTTTCTAAAAAAAACGATTTTGTTAATGATAAATTTGTAACTAAAGGGAGATTATTTCAAACATCAACTTTAGTTTCTAAAGGTTCTGCTAAAGAATCACAAGAATATGAAATGGAAGGAACAAGATATTTCCCTTCGACAGGAACACATTGGAAAACAAAATGTCCTGAAGGATTAAATAATTTGAAAAGTAAAAATCGTTTAATTGGCGTGAATAAAACTCTTGCTTTTGTAAGATTTAAAGAGGATTTCCCATATAAAATACCAACTAATGTTTGGGATGATACATTACAAAGTACATTTTCCTCTGATAAAGTCTATGTTGTACAAACTAATACTAAAGTTATTCAAAGATGTATTCTTATGACAACCGACCCAGGAGATTTAGTATTAGATCCTACTTGTGGAAGTGGAACTACTGCATTTGTTGCAGAACAATGGGGAAGAAGATGGATAACTTGCGATACATCGAGAGTTGCTACAACACTAGCAAAACAAAGATTAATGACATCTATTTTTGATTATTATGAATTAGCTCATCAAAATGAAGGGATTAAATCTGGTTTCAAATACAAAACTGTTCCACATATTACTTTAGGTTCGATTGCAAATAACGAGCCAACAAATGAAGAAACTTTATACGACCAACCTTTTATTGACAAAAAGCGTAGAAGAGTTACTGGTCCTTTTACCTTAGAAGCTGTTCCATCTCAGAGAGTAACAAGTTTTGAAGATGTTGAACAAGCAATACAAGAACCTGATATGACAATTGCTCGTTCTGGAGAAACAATGAAACAGAACGATTGGATTGATGAAATGCTTGCAACAGGAATAAGAGGAAAAGCAGGACAAAAAATTGAATTTGTAAGAATAGAAACTCTTGGTGGAACAAGATGGGTTCATGCAGAAGCAGAGACTAAAGACGGACAAAAAGTAGTTATTTCTTTTGGTCCCCAATATGCACCATTAGAACAAAGGCAAGTAGAATTGGCAATTGAAGAATCTCAATCATTAGTTCCAAAACCAAAAATGATTATTTTTGCGTCATTCCAATTTGATCCTGAAGCAGCCAAAGATATAGATGAGTTAAAATGGCCTGGAGTCAATATTCTAAAAGTTCAGATGAATACTGATCTCTTAACAAACGACTTAAAGAAAAAGCGTTCAAGTAGTGAATCCTTCTGGTTAATGGGACAACCAGATATAGAAGTTAAAAAACAAAACGATAAATATGTTGTAGAAGTAAATGGATTTGATTATTATAACACAAAAACTGGTGAAATCGAATCTGGAGATTCTTCAAAAATTGCAATGTGGGAATTGGATACTGATTATGATGGAAGAAGTCTTTATCCAAGACAAGTGTTTTTTCCAATGGCTGGAAGTGGAGAAGGTTGGGATAAACTCGCAAAAAACATTAAAGCAGTTATTGATGAAGAACTAATTGAACAATATAAAGGAAATATTTCAATCCCTTTCAAACTTGGTCCAAATAAAAGAATAGCTGTAAAAATTATTGATGATAGGGGAATCGAATCTTTAAAGATTGTGGAGATTAAAGATGGAAACAACTAATCATTTAATCATAAACAGCCCTTATGAAAAACCACAAAAACATCTAAAGTATTTAAGGGAAATTAGAAAATTTGAATTGGTTGAAGGAAGAAGACCTGCGGGCTATGTTGTTGCTTCAGAACATTCTAAGAGTTTTGATGATCCCGGTATTTTTGTTGAGTTAGAACTCGCAAATAGAATAAGAGAAAGAGTTCAAAAATGGAAAGACAATAATTATCCCGGAATTTCATCAATAACTAAAGATTTACTTGAACATTGGAAAAATCAAGATAGAAATTTAAGGTTCTTTTTTTGTCAGATTGAAGCAATTGAAACTTTAATTTGGTTAATCGAAGCTCCTGAAAGTGAGAAACAAGGAATTGAAATTCCGTTTGATGGGGGAGATATTCAAAGAATATGCTCCAAGATGGCAACTGGAACAGGAAAAACAATAGTTATGGCTATGTTAATTGCATACAACATAATAAATAAAGTTACTTATTCAAAAGATACACGATTCTCAAAAAATGTTCTTGTTGTTGCTCCAGGATTAACTGTAAAAAGTAGACTTCAAGTTTTACTTCCTGATGCTGATGATAATTATTATGAAGCATTTGATATTGTACCGCAAGATTTGTATGATAAACTAAGACAAGGAAGAGTCAAGATAATTAACTGGCATTCTCTTGATTGGGATACTCAGGATAGAATTAACAAAAAAATTGAGAATGGAACTCTTAGAACTGTTGATAAAAGAAAGAAAATTGAAATTAGTGATGAAGCATATATAAAAAATGTATTGGAAGAGTTGTCTGATGCAAAAAAAATTTTGGTTATTAATGACGAAGCACATCATGCTTGGCGAATTAATCCTGAAGCAAAAGGAAAATATCAACGAATTGGTGAAGATAAAGACAGTGCTGAAGAAGCAACAATTTGGATAAGTGGATTGGATAAAATAAATAAATCTAGAGGAATTATCCAATGTCATGATTTTTCTGCAACTCCTTTTTATCCTTCTGGTAAAAAAGTAGGGGAAGATCAGCTTTTTACATGGATTGTTAGTGATTTTGGACTAAATGATGCAATAGAGTCGGGACTAGTAAAAACTCCTAGAGTGGTTATTCGTGATGATGGAAAACTCGACAAAAAAATGAAATCTCGTTTTTACCATATTTATATGGATCCAACTGTTAAAAGTGATTTAAACAGAAGTGTTGAAGCAGAAGTTCCTCTTCCTGATTTAATTGTACAAGCTTATTATCATTTAGGAAAAGATTGGTTAGAAACACTAAAACTATGGAATAGTTCAAATCCTCCGTCTGAAGTTCCTCCAGTTATGATTACAGTTTGTAATAGAACCGAAACTGCTGCAAGAGTTGAAAATGCTTTTTTGAAAGGTAAAATAAAGATTGATGAATTAAAAGATTCAAGTAAAACCTTGAGAATTGATTCAAAAATTTTATCTGAAGCTGAAACTAAAAAAAACACCACTGAGATTAATTCAGAAAATAAGCTATCTAAAGAAAAACAAGCAGAATTATTAAGACAGCAAGTTGATACTGTTGGAAAAAAAGGAATGCCTGGAGAACAAATCCAAAATGTAATTTCTGTTGGGATGTTATCTGAAGGTTGGGATGCAAAAACAGTAACTCATATCATGGGTCTGAGAGCATTTTCAAGTCAGTTATTATGTGAGCAAGTAGTCGGAAGAGGATTAAGAAGAGTCTCTTATGAAGTTGATGAAGAAACAGGACTATACAAACCCGAATATGTAAATATTTTCGGCGTTCCTTTTACATTCTTACCACACGAGGGCGGAGAAGATACTCCTCCGGAGCCACCTAAACCAAGAACTAGAATTTTTGTTGATGATATCAAAAAAGAACATGAAATAAAATGGCCCAACATAATTAGAATTAATCATGTATATTCTTCACAACTTCATTTAGATATGAAAAATGTTAAGAGAATAGAATTAAGACCAGAAGATACTCCTTTCAGAAGTGAACTTGCTCCTTTTTTGGAAGGAAAACCTGATAGCACCAAACTAAGTGAGATAAATCTGAGCGATGAAAAAATTGAAGAAATGTTAAAAGTCTTAAGGAAACAAAGACTTATTTTTGAAATTGCAAGAGATATTTTTGATCAAGTAAAACCCAATTGGTCTGGCAAAAGGGAACATTTACTTATTCAAATAGTAAAAATTGTAGAAGATTTCATAAATTCTAACAGGTTGATAATTAAAGGAGAAATCTATAAAGAGGATTTGAAAAAAAGATTATTAATTCTTCTTAATATGAATAAAATAGTACAACATTTATTTAATGCAATTAGATTTGAAAATACTGAAGAATTAGTTCCTATATATGATAAGGAAAAACCTATAAAATCAACTGCAAATATGATGACTTGGTACACGACAAAACCTTGTGAACTTAATAGAAAATCACATATAAGTCACACAATATTTGATAGTACTTGGGAAGCAACAGAAGCATTTGAATTAGACAGAAATGAAAATATTGAGTCTTGGGCAAAAAATGATCATCTGAATTTTTATGTTAATTATGTATTTAATGGAGTTATTCATAAATATTATCCTGATTTCTTGATAAAATTAAGAAATGGTAAAATGTTAGTATTAGAAGTAAAAGGATTAGATAGTCAACAGAATAAAACAAAAAGAGAATATTTCAAAGAATGGATAGATGCAGTAAATAATGATGGTCGTTTTGGAGTTTGGGAATTTGATGTTTCTTTTAGACCTGCAGACATAAAAGACATTTTACAAAAACATTCTAAATAATTCCATTTTGGGTATAAAATGAATGTAACTACAATGTAACTGAGGGAGTTATAACTTCTCTTTAATTCATTTAAAAGATGCTTTTAGATGTAATTACAATGTAACTAACAATAATCTAAATACAAATTTCCAAAATCAGTAACTCTATTGTTTTCATCTAATATTCCCATTTCCTTACATTTTTTCAAAACTTTATAGACATACTTTTTATCTTTAGGATATGTTAATACATATTTATTCATGTTAATCTTTTCATTCCAACCAGGTTCAATTCCTTTTCTAAATCCTTCAAGTATTTCTCTTTCTTTGGGATGTAAGTCTATTTTTATTATTGGAAATGTTTCTGCAACATTATCGTGACTTAAAAAAGTTAATTTGTATATGTCAGAATTTCTTATATATGATATTAAGGTTAATATGCTTCCAATTCTTTTATATCCTGCTGAAATTTCAAAATGGAATTTCACATTAGGAAACTGCTTTTTAATGTTATCTAATTCTGTTATTATTTGTTTTCCAATGTTGTATGTTGATTGCCATGAATCAATTTGAAGCCATCTTTTATATTCATAATTAGTTCCATCATATTTAGAATAAAATGTTTGATCTTGCTTTGGACCATTCTTTCCTTTATAACAAAATCCGAAATTTTCGGTATTCTCAACTAATGCTAATACACCATCATATTTTTTTTGATGAGGATAATTTAAACTTTTCCCAGACCCAATTGCAGTTACATAAAACTTCATAATTCTATCTAATTTAACACATTTTATATATTTTTCGCTTTATCTAAGAAGAATTACTTATAAAGTTTTAAAGATATTAGTATTTATGGTAAAAACTAAACCAACAAAAGTTACAAGAACTGTAGATGAAGTTCTAGATGGAGATACTTTTAGAGTTAAAACAAAAGTTAATGGATCTAATTATATTAGATTAGAAGATATAGATACTCCTGAAAAAGGTGAAAGAGGTTACTCTCAAGCAAAACAAGCTTTGAAAAAACAAATTGAAGGCAAAAAAGTTACAATAACAACTTCAACTAAATGTCATTTTGGAAGACCTCTTGCAAAAGTCACACAAAATAGAACAAATGTCAGTAAAAGTATGGATAAATTTTCAAAAAAAGGAGGTAAAAAATAATAGTTTTTTACACATTAACAATATTTATTTCAATTTTTTAATAATTTGGGATAAAAATTGTTAATGTTATTTATAAAAAACAATCGATTCATAATTAAAAATGATAGAAATAATATTATTAATTGTACTTATTGTGTTAGTTTTATTTTTAATATTTAAGAAAAATAATTCTAATTCAAATACAGCAGATGTTGAAAAGTTCTCAGGAATGATTGAAGGTCAACTAAAGACTCAACCAGATTTAGTATCAAGTAAGATTGGAGAAGTTTTACAAACTAAATTTGGTGAATTTAAGGATAACTTATATAAGAATAATCAAGAACAGGTTAAAGAGTTTGGAGAGCTTAAAACAAATTTAAGTAAATCATTAGGAGAAAATACTGAAAAATTAACTTTAGGTTTAAATACATTTAAAGAAACCTTCAAAAAAGATGTTAACAATGATTTTGAGAAACTAAATAAAACTGTTGAAGATAAATTGGATAAAATATCTAATAAAGTAATGGAAAATTTAAATGATAATTTCGAGAAAACAAATAAAACATTTTTGGATGTTATGAAAAGATTAGAAATAATTGATAGCGCACAACAACAAATGCAAAAATTATCTACTGATGTTGTTTCATTAAACGATGTACTAAATGATAAAAAAACAAGAGGGATTTTTGGTGAAGTTCAATTAAATCAAATATTATATAGAATATTTGGTGAAGGAAATAAAGGAAAAACTTATGATATTCAACATAAATTTGATACTGGTGCTCAATCTGATGCAGTTCTATTATTGCCTGAACCATTTAAGAAATTAGCAATTGATTCAAAATTTCCTTTAGAGAATTATAAAAAAAGTTTAGATAAAAGTTTATCCTCACAAGAGATTGAACAATATAAAAAATTATTCAAGCAAGATTTAAAAAAACATATTGATGATATTGCATCTAAATATATAATTCAAAGTGAAACAGCTGATCAAGCTGTTATGTTTTTACCTGCAGAATCAATTTTTGCAGAAATCCAAGCATTTTATGAAGATGTTGTAACATATAGTCAAAAGAAAAGAGTTTGGTTAGTATCTCCAACTACTCTTATGGCTGTATTAACTTCAATCCAAATAATGTTAAAAGATGCAGAAAGAAGCAAATACACTCAAATTATTCAAGAACAATTAATTAAATTATCTGAAGAATTTTCAAGATATAAAATTAGATGGGATAGATTAAGTAAAGATATTGAGAAAGTTAGTAATGATGTAAGAGACATAAATACTACAACTACTAAGATTAGTACAAAATTTGAACAAATCTCAAATGTAGAAGTTGAAGATGAAAAATTATTAGAGGAGGTTTTACCTTTATCTAAATAAATTGCTTTTTAATAAAGTATTTAAACAAATGATTTGAGGAATTAATAAGATATTAAAAGTTAAAAATAAAATGAAAAAGTTTGATTTAAATATAGAAAAAGTGCTAGAAGATTGGGAAGTTTATCATGCAACAAGAGAAATTATTGCTAATGCACTAGATGAACAAGCATTAACAAATTCTTCTGAAATAAAAATTTTTAAAGAAAATGATAAATGGCATATAAGAGATTTTGGTAGAGGAATAAAATATGAACATTTAACTCAAAATGAATCTGATGAAAAACTTAAATTTCCCGAAAAAGTAATTGGAAAATTTGGAGTTGGATTGAAAGATGCTTTTGCAACTTTTGATAGGAAAAATATTAAAGTTTTAATAAAATCTAAATATAGTGATATTACTTTAGGAAAATCTTCCAAAAAGGACTTTGAAGATATCATGACATTACATGCTTTAGTTTCAGTACCATCTAACCCATCCATGAATGGAACAGATTTTATACTTGATGGAATTAAGGATGAAGATATTGAATTAGCTAAAGAGTTTTTTTTAAAGTTTTCAAATGAAACAGAGTTAGAAAAAACCCAGTATGGTTCAGTACTGAAAAAACATTCTACTGGAAAAATTTATATCAATGGTCTAAGAGTTGCTGAAGAAGAGAATTTTCTTTTTTCATATAATATTACTTCTATAACTACAAAAATTAAAAAGTCTTTAAATAGAGAAAGAACTAATGTAGGAAGGAGTGCTTATACTGATAGAGTTAAATCAATTTTATTAGAATGTGAAGAATTTAAAGTTGCAGAAACATTAGTTAATGATTTGGAGAAATTTGAATTAGGAGAATCACATGATGAACTTAGTTGGATTGATGTATCAGTTCATGCTTGTAAATTATTAAATTCAAAAGATAAAGTTATATTTTTAACTCCTTATGATTTGTCAGAAAATCAAACAATGGTAGATAGAGCAAAGAGAGACAATATAAGAATTGTAACTATTCCTGAGAATGTGAAATATAAAATAAGGGGACAAGAGGATACAGAAGGAAATATAATAAGAGATATTGATGAATATGCTTCTGAATGGAATAATAGTTTTGAATTTTCTTTTATAGATGAAAAACTATTATCTAATAATGAAAAAGAAATATTTTCAAAGAAGAATGAGATTTTTGAATTAATTGGGGGGAAACCTAAAAAAATTAAAAATATTTTAATTTCAGAAACAATGAGATTAGAATCTCAAGGATATCAGGAAGCAGTTGGATTATGGGAAGAACATGAAGGAAGAATTATTATTAGAAGAGACCAATTAAGTGATTTAAGTTCCTTTGCAGGAGTTCTTTTGCATGAAACTGCTCATGCTATCTGTGGGTATTCAGATATAACTATTGAATTTGAAAACCAATTGACTTCTTTACTTGGAATAATTGCTGAAAAAAAAATAAAAAAATCTTTTTGGAGGATATTCAAAAATGATAACTAAAGCAAAATCAATTGAAGAATTATATGAAGAAACAAAAAACTATGACCTAGTTATTACTAATGATGCACCTTTGAATACGGCATTAAACAAAACTGTAAATAAACCAATGCTTGGTTCTTTTGCTTTGACTTCTAAATTAATTGGTTCCAAATATTCCGATTACTTGTTTGAAGAAGAACAACTAGATTTTCCAGAATTAGTTTTAAAAATTCAAAAAGAATTCAAAATAAATCTAAAAGAAGCTTTGTACTACATAAAAAATATAATGACTGTTTGGCAACATACAGGAAGTTTAGAAGAAAGTAAAAAATATCTATCTAACAAAGAAAAAGATATAGTTAAAGTATTAGAAAAATTACCTACATATCAATTATCTATGCAAAGTATGAATTTAACTTTTTTAGATAAAACTAATATCGCAACAATTGGAAAAGAAATTTTTAATGAATTAGATAAAAAAGTTTTAACTCTTCCTACAACTCAAATATCTACATTTACAGATAGAGAACATAAACTTGATACTATTTATCTTTTTAATTCTCAAAATGAAATTATAAATAGAGTTATTTCTATGATTAACAAAGATAATCAAAATGGAATTGCTATAGTTCTAAATATTGAAAGTGATTATTTACCTCTAATTAAAGCAAGATTAATTAACAATGGAATTGAATTAAATGAAAAATTATTCTTATTTCAAGAATTTAGAACAAGAGAATACTTGTCCATTATAGAAACATTCTACTCAATGCATAATATTTATACAAAAGAATTAACACCAATTGGAAATATATTTAATATTGATATTGACTCTTCTTTAGAAAATGCTTTATTTTTAGAATTATGTAAAGTAGATAAGAATGCTCAAAAGTTATTCAACTTATTACAAAATTTGAAAAAGAAAAGCTTCGGTGAATTAGTTAAAGAACTTGAAAAGTATGATTTAAGATTACCTAAAGAATTTGTTGATGTTTTGTTTAAATTAGAATTATATAACACTCAAATAACTAAAAATAAATTTTTAGAGTTGAAATATTTTATTGAAAATTTTGAACAAGAAATTGAGACAAATAAAATAGGAGTATTATTAATTGATGCAAAGAATTCAACTTATGTTAATAGAGATATTATTTTTTATTTAGGAATGGATTATTCTTGGACTAAAACAATTGAAGATGCTAAGTATATTGACAAAAAACAAGAACTTGAAAAAAATATTAAAAAGTTTGAGATATTAATTCAGCAAGGAAAAGAAAGATTTTTCTTTATCCCAAAATATACTTCTGGAACAGATACAATTCCTCCCTTTTATTTTAATTTTATATATGAAACTAATGTCGAAAATATTCTTCTAAGGTTTTTGATATTAAAGAAATTATTAACAAGAAGGAAATACAAGAATTTGTAAATAATCCTGTAACTAAATCTGCTGAAATAAAAATAAAAGAAACTATTTCAAATACAGCCTTAAACAATTTTTTATTATGTCCAAAAAAATATTCATACTCAACTTTAGTTTCAAATCTAGATAAAGAAGTATTTTTAAGAGGAAATTTAGTTCATGCATTTGCAGAATTCTATGTTAATAATCAAGAATTTGTAAAAAGTAAAGAGATTGAAGAATTTGTTGATATTATTATGAATAACTTAAAATTAATGTCTAATCCTTTTCAAAATAGTATTTTAAAAACTAAAATAAGATTTGCATGTATTGCAATTGTTGATTTTATTGATAATCTTAAAATTGACGAAAGTCTTAGTTTTGAATCGTTTAAAGAAATTTCTAGAAAGAATGAAGAGAATGTATTTGCAAAGCATTATTCTAAATCAATGGATAAACCTAATGCGGAATTAGAGTTCAAAGATAATGAATTAAAATTACATGGACTAATAGATTTAGCAGTAAATCAAGAATTAATTATAGATTATAAAACCTCTAAAGATAGGAAAAAAGTAATTGATATTGTAAGAAATGCAAGTTTGAGAAACATTTCAGATAAATGTGATTTTCAACCTTTAGTTTATCTTTCAATATTTAGGAAAATAACTCCCAATAAAAAAATTCAATTTTGGTATAATTTTCCTATGACAGATATTTATGAAAAGATTGTAGGTATTGAATTAGAAGAAGATAATAATGTTAAAGTTCATTATATTCCAACTTCATTTATAGATTATATTGTTTCAAAAGACTTTTATGATTATTTTAACGAAACAGCTCCAAAATATGCTGAACCGATATTGAGTTTAGTAGAAGATTTCTCTTATTTCAAAGATAAAGAAATCCCCGAAGAATTATTAGAAGAGTCAGATCAAGTCTCAGAATTATTATTTGAAGATTTTAATCAATATTTGATTTCATTAGGACTTAAAGATAATAAAACAAATAGCGGGAATGTATTAAAAGTTTTAAAAAATGTATTTGCATTTAAAGTAGGACAACAATACAAACAAAAAGAAGTTTTCTTTTTCAAAGATGATTTAGATAACTTTGAAGAATATGTAAATCAAAGTATTAACAAAATGAATGAATACATTAAATCTAATTTCCCTTATGAACCAATAGATGGCGAAAACACTTGTAATAATTGTGATTTCAAAAAGCTATGTTTAAAGAGGTATGAGGTAAAATAAAATGACAATTCAAAAAAAACTTAAAACAATGAATAAGGAAGAGTTAATTTTAGTTATTAATGATTTATTAAAATATAATTCTGAAAATAGAAAGTATTTAAATTTAAGATTATCTGATGAAATTGATTTTAAAAAATTATCAGAAGAATCAAAAATAAAAATTAAAAATTGTTTTTCAGATTTTAAAGCAGATATTAGAAGAAGTAAAAAGATACTTAGCGATTATAATAAATTAAATCCTCCTATTGATTTGTATTTAGATTTATTCTTATTCTACTTAGAATATGGAATTAAATATGGACAACATAGAGATATGTATTCAAGCTTCTATTATAGCTTTGAAATAATGTTTGAAAAGTTTCTTGATTTAATTAAAAATGATTCAATTTTAGTTTCAAAGTATAAATCAAAGTTAGAAAAGATTGTTGATAATTCTCAACCAGGTTATGGACATTACGATACTCTTTCAGAATTAATGGAGGTTATAAAATAAAATGGGAGCAAATACAAAACAAGATGCAGTAATTAAAAGTACAGATGGAATTTATATTGTAGATGCAGGAGCAGGAACGGGTAAGACATATTCAATTACACAGAGATATTTAGAAATATTAAACAAAGGAGTTAATCCTAAAGATATTTTTTTAGTTACATTTACCAGAAATGCATCAACTCATATGAAGGAAAAAGTAATTTCTAAAGCTGATCCAAAAATAGCAACAGAGATAATAGATGCTCCAATACAAAACTTTGATTCTTTTTGTTTTAAAATTGTTTCAAAATATGGTTTGAATGCACCAAAGATATTAGGAATTGAAGATAATCTTTCAGGATATAAATTAATATCTCAGTCAGTTATACAAAAAAGAATATTTAATAAATTCTTTAATCAATTCTTAGAAGATAATCAAGATAAATATCAAAAATTATTAGTTTCAATATCAAATCAATTAGAAATACATTCTTTAATTGAGACATTATTATCTAAAGGGATTTATCCTACAAAAACAGGATGGTTTTTAGATGCTGAAGATAAACTTAAAGGAGATTATAAATTATTTGCAGAACATTTTAATAAAATAAATGAACCTGGAATTGGTGCTAAAGGACCAACTCAATCAGATTTATTAAGTAAGATGAAAACTAGGATTTCATCTAAAAGCTTTTTAGATATACCTGAGACTATAGAAACTGAAAAACAAGTAAATCCTAAGTTGATAGATGATATATTTTATGATGATAGGGGAGAAATTATTGAATTTATTCATCATGTATTTATTGATTACATTGAATATATGATTAAAGAAAATTCTATGACATTTTCATTAATTGCTATGTTTGCATTTTTAATTTTGTATAATGAAGATGAAGTAAGAAATATTAATTCATTCGATTATATTATGGTTGATGAATTTCAAGATACTAATGAAATGCAATTTATGTTAATTCTTCTTTTATTAAAGAAACCTAATCTTTGCGCTGTTGGTGATTGGAAACAAGGTATTTATGGATTTAGAAATGCTACAATAAGTAATATTAGAGAGTTCAATACTAAGATTGAAAGATATAAAAATCAGTTAAACAAAGAAAAGATAAGAATTTCATTTGATGTTTCTCAAATAACACCTCTTGATTTTGATGTAAATTATAGAAGTTCTCAAAAAATTTTAACTTTTTCTGAAAGGAGTTTAATTACAAAAGCAAGTAAGAATGAAACTATTGATATAGAAGATATTCAAAAAGATATTGTTTCCTTGAAAAGTAATTTTGAATATGATGAATGTAGTGAGATTAAGTACTATGAAGCAATTGACAAAGAAACTGAAATTAATTATATATTAGAAAAGATTCAAAATTTAGTAGGCAAGAAGACAATAAAATATTTTGATTCAGAGATAAAAGAGTACAAAGAAAGATTTATTGATTTTAATGACATTGTAATTCTTTCAAGAACTAGGACTTTTGGCTTAGAAGTTCAAAAAAAAGCTAACGAATATAATATTCCTGCAGTTTATGAAGGAGGAATTAAACTATTTGAAGAAGAACCTTCAATTTTGCTTCTTGCTTGGTTAAAACTTTTATTATATAAAAATAAAAGAGAAGCATGGATACCAATTCTTGAAAAAGAAAGTTATTCATATGCTCAGATTAAATATATTCTAGATAATAAAGAGTATCCTAAAGAGATTCTTGAATTTAGAGAACATTTGTTGAAAAATAGAAAGATAATAAACTATATTATTGATGAAATATTGAAAAGATATAATTTTACAGGTCCAGTTTCAAATGCAATGCTCAATATTTTAGATCAAATATTCCATTCAACTTTGATGTCAATAAGTGATTTAATTGTGTTCATTGAAGAAAATATTGAAAATGGGGAAACATACAATATTGAAATGGAAGGCTCGACTAATTCAATTAAAATTCAAACAATACATGGTTCAAAAGGATTAGAATATCCTATTGTGTTTGTTGTTAATTGTAATCTTTCGAATTTCCCAAGTACAATCTCGGATAGTAACTCTTTAACATTTAACGAGATAGTAGGAATAAGAAATAAGAAGTTTTATTCTACTGAACATGAGTTTGTATTTGATAATTGGAAAACTGAACTTGCAAACATGGGATTATTTTCAGATATGGATGAAGAAAGAAGATTATTGTATGTTGCAATAACTAGAGCAATGTATGATGTTTATTTTACAGCTCACAGACCCTCCGAATTCTTCAATGAACTTTCAGGAGAAGAAAAAGAAGTTATTGAAGAGACTAAGATTGAAAAATTAAATTTAGTTGAAAAGCAAGAATCATCGACACTAAAAATTAATACTGTTATTGAGGCTAAAAATAAAGTACTAGGTGTTCATGATTTAATGAATTTTAAAGAGGGACAAAAAGGAAGAGGTATGGAATTTGGAACGATTATACATAAGCTTGCATTTAGATATATTAAAGGATTAAAGATAAGTTCTATTGATAATGAATTTAAGCAAGACTTTGAGAATATTAAATCTTTTGTTGATACTGAGTTGAAATATGGGAAGCTTATGCCTGAGATTGATTGTTCTTTACCTATTGATGGAACTTTAATTAGAGGAATAATAGATTTAGTTGTAGAGTTTGATAATAGAATTGAGATAATTGATTGGAAAACTGATTTAGTAAAAGATAATATTGAAGAATATTCTAAGCAATTATCTATTTATTATTATGTATTGAAGGCTATTTATCCTGATAAAGAGATTGTTTGTAAAATCTTTTGGACTTGTAAGGCGCAAGTTGATGTAGTTAAAGTTGTTGAATTAGGGGTGGTGATAGAGTAAGATGATTGACTATAATAAAATAGAAACTATATTACAAACTTCAAAAGCTTTTGAGTTAATCAGAGTAAAGAATTTGCCTGAAATTCTTTCATTTTTATATAAAGAATTTAAGGAAGATAGTAATAGTACTTTAAAGTATGAAGAAGCCATAACTAAACTTTCTAATTATTTAGATATATTGGAAAGTGAAAATGAAAATGATTTTTTAATTAGTAATTTTGAAAAAGCAAGAAAAGTATTAGACAAATGGTGTAAAAAAGAATTTTTGGTAAGGACTGAAGATTCTAAAGGTAATTGGAATATTTCTTTAACTCCTGAAACTAATAAAGTTATCTTGTGGATTGAAGATTTAGAAGAAAAAGATTTTATAGGTACTGAATCAAGGTTTCAACTTATATTTAATCAACTAAAAGATATAATTGAAAAAAGTACTTTAGATCCTGTTGAAAGAATAAAACAATTAGAAGAAAGAAAAACTGAAATAGAAATAGAAATTCAAAATGTAAAAAATGGAATAATAAATCCTGTTGAGAATTATTTAATTCAAGAGATGTATGAAAATGTATTAAAAAATGCTAGAAGTTTAGTTTCTGATTTTTCAGAAGTTGAAAAAAATTTTAAAGAAATTATAAGTAAAATATATGAAGACCAAATTAGTCAAAAATATTCTAAAGGTTCAATTGTTATTAATACTTTTAATTCATTGGAAGCATTAAAAGAAAAAGATCAAGGAAAAAGTTTCTATGGATTTTGGCAAATTTTATTTAATCAAAATGGTTCATCTCAATTAGATAAGTTAATTGGAGAAGTTCATTTAATTTTAGATGACAAGAAAATAAAAAATAAAGATTTCTTTTTAGAAGATCTTAGATTTCAATTACATGAAGCAGGGAAGAAAGTAATTGCTACAAATATTCTTTTAGCCGAAAGATTAAATAGGTTAGTAAACAACGAAAATTTAAAAGAAAGTAAAAAAATATTTGAGACAATTAATGAGATTAAAAAATTAATGATTCAAAATGTTAATAATTCAAATAATATAAATAATTTAATGTGTATAGAATTAAATCCTGAATTTAATTTTCCATTTGAAAGAAATCTTTTAGAATTAAGTTTTAAATCAAATATTAAAGAAATTATTTTACCTGAAATTAAAATTAATCTGGAAGATATAAGTGAATTATTTTCATATGTTCCTGTAAATGAAACTGAGTTAAAAAATAGAATATTGGAACAAATAAAGGATAATAAAGAAATTTCATTAGGGGAATTAACAAAGAATATCCCTATAGAGAAAGGAGTTGAAGAAATTTTAAAATATTATAGTTTAGCTTTAAATGATTTACAAAAGTTTTCAAATATTGATAATATTAATAAGGAGATAATTACTTTTGATTATAATAAACAAATAGGGTTAGAGGTACCTAAAATTATATTTACTAAAAATTAAAATGGAAAATAATGATACTAATTATGATGAAAAATCTATATATTCTGAAACTCTAATAAAATTACTTAAAGGTATTTTGTATAATGATGATGTTAATGCCTGGGATAATTTAAGAATTTTTCAAAAAGATATAAGAAATTATTTTTTAAAAATAAATCTTGAATTAATTATTGATGAAGATAAAGGTTTTGCTTTTTTAAAACAAATTGAAAATGATGAAAATAAAAATAATTTGCCAAAATTAATTAATAAAACTTCTTTAGGCTATGATTTAACTTGTTTTTTAGTAATATTGAGAGAATGGTTAGAAGATTTTAAGAAAAATTCAGCAAATTTATCAACTTTATATATTTCTGAAGAAGATATAAAGGAAAGAATCGAGTATTTTTTTAAACATAATACTGATGGTTTGCAATTAATTAAAAGAATTAAACATTTAATAAAAGAAACAATAAAATTAGGATTTATAAAAGAAATTAATAATTCAATAGAATTAAAATATGAAGTAAAAAGAAGTCTAGAAGCTAAAGTCAATGTTGATTTTCTAGAAAATTTTAAGGAGGAATTAGAGAAGAATGGAACTGAAAATTAAAGAATATGATGATTCCATTAGTGGTTTCAGATTAAATTTTATTGAAGTATATAATTGGGGTTTATTTCATGGAAATGTTCAAAGAATTAATCCTAATAGTAAAAGTTCAATTTTATTGGGAGAAAATGGAGCAGGTAAGACAACATTAGTAGATGCAATTCAAACTATATTAGTTCCAAACAAATTAAGAGCATATAATCAATCTTCAGGAGCAGAGAATAAAAAAGATAGAAATGAGATTACATATATTCAAGGAAAATATGGAGAAATTAAAAATAATGAAACTGATAATAGTATAACTGAACAGTTTCTAAGAACTGAAAAAGGTGAGATATATTCTGTACTTCTGGCTTCTTTCTCAAATTTAGATAAAAAAGAAATATATACTTTAATTCAAATATTATGGTTTGGAAAAAATGGAATAAAAAAATTATATATTGTTTCAAATAAAGAATTAACTATTGATAATGATATTAGACCTTTTAATAATGATGCTAAATGGAGAAGAGATTTTCAAAAAGAATATGAGAAAAATCTAGTTTTATTTGAATTAGATAACTCTGGAAAATATTTTCATTTAATTCAAAAAATATTTGGATTAAGATCTGAAAAAGCTTTGAGTTTATTTTCAAAAACTATAGGAATAAAAGTTTTAGGTAGTCTAGATGAATTTATTAAGAATGAAATGATTGAAGATTATAACACAGAAGAAGAATTTAGAGAATTGCATAAACATTATTTATCTTTATTATCTATTCATAAATCTATTCAAAAAGCGAAAAAACAAATTCTATTGTTAAAACCAATATTTGAAGAAAATAATGAACTTGAAAAAATAAATACTGAATTAAATAAAGTTCTTTTAATTGAAGAAAATATTGAACTATATTTTCAAAAGATTAAACTGGCAAAATTAATTGAAAATTCTGAATTAATAAATAAAGAAATTGTTAAAATTAAAATAGAGGTTAATAATATTATAGAAAGAATTAATAAATTTAAATTAAAAGAAAAAGAATTAGAAACAATGATTAATTCAGATGAACAAGGCAAATTAATAATTAATATTGATTCTCGAATTGAGAGTTTAAAAATAGAACAAAAAAAAGTACATTTTAAACATCAATCTTATATAGAACTTTGTGATCTTGTTGGAATAAATATTAATAATCTAAATGAAGAAAAATTTATTATTAATAATAATAAAATAAAACAAGAAATTGTTTTAGTAAATTCAGAATATGAGAAGAAAAAAGAAGAATGGGCTGATAAAAGAAATGAAGTTGAAAATTTAAGTACAAATATTAAAGATATTAGTGAAGAATTAAGTTCATTAGAAAACAGAAAAAACAAAATTGATTATAATTTGATAAAAGTTAGACATAAAATAATAACAGAATTAGGATTAAAAGAATTAGAAATACCATTTGTTGGAGAATTAATTAAAGTAAAAGATTCGGAAAAAGATTGGGAGAAAGCAATTGAAATTGCATTAAGAAGTTTTGCTTTAAAACTAATAGTTCCTGAGAAACATTATTCAAAAGTAAATAAATATATAAAAACAACATTTTTAAACGAAAAAATTTCATATTACAAAGTTAATGATAATTTTATAACTAATATTGAAGAACATGATAAAACTAAGTTTTTAATAAATAAAGTTGAAATCAAGGATGATACGCAATATTTTAATTGGATAAAATATAATATTTCTAGATACTATAATTACATTTGTACTGAAAATTTAGAAGAATTTGAGAAAGAGGATAAGGCAATAACTAAAGAAGGATTATTAAGAGATTATAATAAACATCAAAAAGATGACCGTAAAAATTTATTTGATAAAAGTAAATTTATATTGGGATGGAATAATGAAGATTTACTTAAAATTAAAAAAAACGAATTAGAATTTATACGGAACCAACAAAAATTATTGAAAAGTGAAGAAATTGATTTTAAGAATCAATTATTAGCATTGGAAAATAAAAAAGAAACATTAAACGATTTAATTAAATATGATAATTATGAAATAGTTGATTTTAATTCAATTCTTATTGAGATTAGTAATTTAGAAAAAAATAAATTAAAAGTACAAAAGAATAATTCGAAAATAGATGATTTTCAAAATCAATTAGAAAAAACTAAAGAAAAAATTGAAATAAATGATAAAAATAGAATAGATAAATTAAGTAAACAAAAGAACTTTGAAGATAATTTAAATTTAATAAATGAAAAAATTGAATCAATTAAAATAATAGTTGAAAATTCTAAGTTAAATTTTGATATAGAAAAACTAATTGAAGAATTTTTAGAGATTAATATTCTCAATTGGAATTTAAATAATTTTGAATCAAATCAAAGATTTGAAGAAAAGAAAATACAGCATTTAAAAGAAAAATTAAGAGAAGAAATAGATAATAAATCTAAAAAAATTTTAGAATTAATGTCTGAATATAGAAATCCTAAAGATCAAAAAATACATGAGGATTTTCCAGAATGGATTGGTGAAAATAGTTTTCTTTCGATTAAAGTTGATTATTTATATGAATATATTGATAAATATAAAAAAATTGAATGTGAAGAATTGCCTGATGCAGAAGAACAATTTGAGAGAATATTTGAAGAATCTATAATCTTTAAAATGGCTGATTTTCAAGAAGAATTGGAAAAAAGAAGAAAAAAAATAATAGAGAGTATTAGAGAATTAAATTTATCATTAGAAAAAATAGATTTTACTTCATTTCCACAAACTTATATTAAAATAAATGAAGAGACAACCAACAATGAGTATATAAAAAAATTTAGAGAAGAACTTAGAGATTGGAAACCTAATGCAGGAGGTTTAAGTAGAGGTTACAATAAAGATGCATATGAAGAAAGCTTTAATAAAATTAAAATGTTAATAAATAAATTATCAACTAATGATAATTATAGAAAATTTGTTATGAATGTTAAAAATTGGTTTACATTTTCAGTAAATGAATATTGTAGAGATGATAATTATTTAAGAAGGGTATATCAAAGTACTAGTGAACTTTCAGGAGGAGAGAAAGCTCAATTAACATATGCAATATTAGGAGCTTCATTATCATATCAATTTAACATTGAGAAAGGTATTAAATCTCAAAATTCATTTCGTTTTGTAATAGTAGATGAAGCATTTAGTAAACTTGATAATATTAAATCTAAATATTTGATGGAATTAATTAAAAAATTACATTTACAAGTTTTAATAGTTACTCCTAATGAAAAGATGCATGTCGCTCAAGATTATGTTCAAAATGTTCATTATATAAATAAAAATGATAATATTTCCACTATAATGAATATGCCATATATTGAATTTGATAAATTAATAAATAAAAATGAAAATCTCTGAGAAAATAATTAATACTAGTAAGAATAAATATTTGGACTTTTTAAAAAGTATTATATTAAAAGATGAGAATTTTTTCCCATTAAGATTAAGAATAAAATTGCCACATCCAAAAAATAATTATTTAGAATTTTATGAGACAATGAAGGAAATAAATTCCAAATCAAAAGAATCAATAAAATATGGTTATTTAATTTCTTTTAATCCTGGAATAAAAACTAGAGATGCAGGGACTCAAGATATTCCTAATTCAGTTTTTTTTGAATCTGAAAAAGATTATTTATCATTTTTAAATAAAGAACAGGAAGTTAATCAATTTAAAAAAGATTTTAAGTTAATTTTAACAAAGTATCCTGAATTGAAATCATGGATTGAAAGATTTCCAATTAAAATAATTAATTCAGCAGGATTATGGCATGATATATTGAAGGTCTGTGATTATTTTTATTTGAACCCTAAACCTAATTTATATATTAGGGAATTGCCAATACAAGTTCATACTAAATTTATTGAAAATAATGAAGCAATAATTAGAGAATTGTTAGACATATTAATTAGTAATGAAATTAACTCTTTAGAATTTGATTTTAAAAAAAGATTTAACTTAAAGTATGATCAATTTTTAATCAGAGTTAAAGTTTTGGATAAGAACATACTTTTGAAAAATAATTTGAATAACTCTTTTTTAGATTTTAGTTTACCACTAGATTTATTTGAGAAATTAAATTTAAATGTTGATAAAGTATTTATTGTTGAAAATAAGATGAATTTTTTAACTTTCCCAAATATTGAAAATTCAATAATCATATCAGGTTCAGGGAATGGAGTCAATATTTTAAAGAATTCTTCTTGGCTTAATGAAAAACAAATTTATTATTGGGGTGATATAGATTCTCATGGTTTTGCAATTCTTTCAAGTTTTAAAAAATATTTCTCAAATATAAAATCATTATTTATGGATTTTAAAACATATGATACATTTAAAGAGTTTGAAGTAAAAGGAGAAAAAACAGTTCAAGAAACTTTTTCTAATTTAACTGATGAAGAATTAAAAGTATTTAATTATGTTCATAGTAATAATTTAAGATTAGAGCAAGAAAGAATTTCTCAAGAATATATTATTAATAATTTGAAAAATGAATAAACAACAACTATACCTAAAAAAGATTGAAAATGATGTTAATGAGAAAATATATGATTTGTTAATTCAACATCTAAAAGATGTTCATAAAGTACTTCCTAGAACTGATGATAATAAAGATTATTTAAGAGAGTTAAATAAACATCTATTCAAAGCATTAGAAGATTTAAAACAAACAAATAGATTTAACTACTTACAAAACTATAGACACTCAATTCTTATTATAAATACTATTCTTAGCTATAAACCTGATGAGAAACATCTAAAAGAAGTTAAGCTTTCAATATTAAATAGATTTTCCTCAGATATTATTTACGATAAAAAAGAGAAGATTCCATTAAAGTCTCAAATGACTGAACTTAGAATTACTTATGATACTAGCTATTTAATCTATCTTTTAGAAAAAGTTTTCATACCAAAAGAGATGTGGGATAAGGCAATGTATTGTTTAATTGCAATAGAATTAGTAGAACCAGATCATAACGATATTGATAAATTTAAAGAAATAATCACAAAACATCTAAAAAAAGAAGAATTAAAATATAAAGAATTTGAAGAACCTAAAGACTATATTATTCTTTTAGATACAAATATTATTTTAAATAAAGTATTATATGATGTTGGAGAATATAAAATATCTCATAACAAATTAGAAGAGTATAACTCTTTGATGGAAAAATGGGGAAATAACAATAAGTTTGTAATAACTAACTCTATAAAAGAAGAGTTAGACAAACAAATTAAATTTTCAATTGATACAGTAAACGATGTTTGTTCTAAGTTTAAACATTTTAATAAAAATGAAATTATTACAACACTTGAAAAGAGGTTTAATAATTTAATAAAAAAATATGCAATTGCAATAGAAGATAAACAATATGATTTAACAAATATTGAAAAATTCTACTCAAATTACTTAGGAAACTTATATGAAATAACTTTAGATAAAATCGAAAACAAGAAGTTATCTAAAAAATTAAAAAAACTCTCAGATAGGGAAGGTTTGCTTCCAGAAATAGGAGATCTGAAACTTTTAGCAGATGCAATTGAACTTAAGAAATCTAATTCAAAGGTAGCAATACTTTCAAATGATAAAGACTTGTATTTATTTAATGAACAATTAGAAAAAGAATTTGGAATAAGAATTTACAAATAGGATTCAAAACTCTAACAAATAACAACCTAAAGCACTTTTACCAATAATTGTGCATTCTAAAAATTTCTTTTTTAGTAAGTCTGGATTTATTCCCTTAGCAGAAACTCTAAAACTTTCAAATTTATCATTTAAGAGAAATTTTCCTCTCTTCTCAGATTCAAATTCCACATATCTTGTCGTTTTCATAATATTTCTAAAAATTTGGTTATTTTTAACACTTTGCAAAGACCATCAACCTAAATTTGAGCCACTTATAGCCAAGATAATGAGAGAAATATTTCAGAACAAGTCTTAGTCTTAAAATGTCAAAAAAGTCTTCAAATATCAATGTTTAATCACCTCTAACACTTTTTCATATTCTTTTACTGCAATCTCTTTTTTGTTTAAATAATGAGTCATTCCAACATTTTTTGAAGTTGACCTTCCAGATATGAAGTTTGCTATTTCAATTGCAACTCCTGCTTTAACCATTAAAGTAAATGAATACTTTCTTAGATATTTTAAATGAACTATTTTCTTATTATCTTGAGTATGATCTACAAATCTATTGAAGTATGTTTTATCAAATTTGCCAATATGTTTTTTTAATTCATTATATAATTCTAATGTGAAGAATAAATAATAAGATGATTTCTGACCTCTTAAATAGAAATTATTGTAAGTAACTATGCCGTTTTCATGTATTTCTATGTTTTTTTCATCAAAATTTTCAAAGAAATGTTTAACTTCTGTTGTCCTAGCTGTTGTTTCAATATAGAATCTATATAATAAATAATGTAATCGATCATACTTAGAGACTTCTTTTACAGAGTTTTTAATTTCCAAACATGTTGGAATATAAGTATCAATATGAACTTCATTGTGAATTTTAATTCTTCTTCGGATATTTTCAATTATATCTAAGTCTAATATATCAAACTCTTCTAAGTAATTCAGCCATACTCTAATTGCAACTCCTCCTTGTCTTTTGTTAATTTTTTCAAGAGCAATAGCATTTTTAATCTCTTCAATAGTATTAACACCAATCTCTTCAAACAATTTAGTTAGACAATTAAAAACAGATACTGCGTAAGTTCTTGTGAACTTTTTTAAAGTATATACTTTATATTCATTTTTTGTCTTAAAGTATATACTTTTTAATTTTATAAAATTTTGATTTTTTGGCGTAAAATTTTCTAGATTTCGAGAAATTTGCTGTTGATTAGAAATTTGAGAGGAGGCGTATTTGCCCCCTAGAGACGCCAAGACAGGGATTTGAACCCTGAATTCCGAAGGAACTACATTAGCAGTGTAGCGCAATACCGAGTTATGCGATCTTGGCATTAGGTCTCTTTTTTTAGTCGCCGCCGGATTAGCAGTGCTGCGCAATACCGAGTTATGCGACCTTGGCTTTATAATATTTGTTTATAGTATTTCATTTATAATATTTTTGTTTTTGTTTTATGGATAAATCTAAAGTTTTATAAATGAGATTTATTTTCCTTTTATTATGGCTGATATTAAATATGATGAGTATGGAAATAAACTTGTCAATGATTTTGGAAGTGTAACATTTAAATGTCCAAAATGTGGAGAAGTTGAAATTTCAAGAAGCAGAAAAGCAAGAGAACTTGTAAAAGAGTATACTTGTCCTAAATGTGGATTTATAGGTCCTTAAATATTTTTTTCAAATGGTTGTAAAGAAAGATTCTTTTTTTAGCAAACCTTATGTGTTGTTATCTTTGTTTTTGTTGATTTTATGTGTTTTATCTCTTTGGTTTGTATTTTCTCAAATTAGCAATTTAAATGTAAAAATGGAAAAAAATGATAATTATGAAAGTAATCCTACTGTTGTTTTTGATACAAATTTTGGTATTATAAAGCTTGAGGTTTTTTTGAATGAAAGTCCAGTTACAGCAGGTAATTTTATTAATCTTGTAAAAACTGGTTTTTATGATGGAGTTAAATTTCATAGGGTTATTAATGGTTTTATGATTCAATCAGGTGATCCTTTGTCTAAGAATGACTCTTTGAAGAGCAGATGGGGAACTGGTGGAAGTGAAAATATAGAAGATGAATTTATAAGTGGACTTTCAAATGTTAGAGGAACTATTGCTATGGCAAATACTGGTAAAAAAAATAGTGGATCTTCTCAATTTTTTATAAATCTTGTAAATAATACAGGTCTTGATTGGGATAAGGAACCTTTAACAAGTAAACATCCAGTTTTTGGAAAAGTTATTGAAGGAATGGATGTTGTTGATAAGATTGCACTTGTAAGTACTGGTTCAGGCAATATGCCTTTAAATCCGGTTATTATTCAAAAAGCTTATATTGATTAATTTATTTTATTTTTTATGAATTCTAGTGAAAAATTAAGTTTACCTGAAAATATTGTTTCTGAATTGAAAAAAAAGCAGTATGGAGTGTATAATCATTCTGCTGTTCAGATATGCACATGGAATAAAAAAGCCCTTATTGAAGGGGGAACATGTTATAAAGAGAAGTTTTATGGTGTTGATTGTCATTCATGCATGCAGTTTTCTCCTGTTGCTATGTGGTGTCAGCAGAATTGTACTTTTTGCTGGAGACCAATGGAGTATATGAAAAATATAACTATAAAGTATGATGATGTTGATGCTCCAAATCAAATTGTTGATAATCTTGTTGTTTTAAGACAAAAGCTTGTTTCTGGTTTTAAAGGAAATTCTAAAATAAGTATGGAAAAATGGAATGAATCTTTAGTACCAACACATTATGCAATTTCACTTTCAGGAGAACCTACATTATATCCTAGACTTAATGAGATGGTAATGTATCTTAAATCTTTAGAAAGAACTAAAACAATTTTTATAGTTTCAAATGGCCAGGAACCTGAATATTTTAAAAACCTTATAAATGATGAAAAATCAATGCCAACACAACTTTATCTTTCAATAGATGCACCTACCAAAGCTCTTTTTAAGAAGATAAATTGTCCTGTTTATCCTGATGGCTGGGAAAGACTTAACATGACTTTATCTTATTTTAGCAAGATTAAAACAAGAAGGGTTTTTAGGATGACACAGATTAAAGGGCTTAATGATGTTGATGAACTTATTGATGATTATAATAAAATGATTGAACTTGGAAAACCTGATATAATAGAGGTTAAGGCATATATGCATATTGGTTGTAGTAGGAATAGACATACTAAGGATCAAATGCCTTTTCTGGATGATGTTGAGCGGTTTGCAAGAAAACTTGAAGCTTCTAATCCTAATTATACTATAATGGATGTTATGGAAGAATCAAGAATAGTTGTAATGTTAAGAATTGATTCTGCGTATACTCTAAAAATTCAAAAGTATGAAAATCAGTAATTAGAGTATATGTTATTGAGAATTTTGAAAAACCCTAAAATTCTCAGAAGAGTGTTATCAAAAAACTCTTATAAGTCCTAATGGAACAAGTTCAATTCTAAATTTATTCCTTTGAATACTCCACTGCTCTGTGCTTTAATATTCAAAGGAATGATCAAAAATTGCAATAAAAAAAATTGAGTGATAAATACCCCATCATTTATTCATAGGAATAACTCAAATTTTGTAATTTTTGTTTTATAGGTTTTTTACAACCCTCTATTAAAAATTAATTTTAAAAATATGTTATATTTTTACTGTTAAGTTTAAACATTTATTTAAAATATTTTTTTATACTTTCTTATCTATGAGATATTACAAGACAGGTATTTGCGTTTTATTGTTTTTTTTTGTTTTTTGCAATGTTGTTTTTGGTGTTGGCGTCTTTGAAAATGGACGATATGTTTATTATACTAATAATTCACAACCACAGATAAGTATTAATATTACTGCTGGCAATGAAAGGCTTTTTATTGATAAAGGAGTTTTTTCATCTGATAATTTTGAAAAAGTTTATATTATACCTTCAGAGGATAGATATTTACCTTTATTTGCAAGTGGTAGTTATAATTTTTTACTTGATTTTGGAATTTCAAACATGAATAATCCTAAATTTAAATTGTTTGTTTATGATATGTCTAACAATCAGGTTGTTCCTAAGGGAGATTCTGTTGATTTTTCTTTAGTTTATGATAATGTGTCTCCTTTTATGACTTATTTTTTGAATGATATCAAAAAGAGTTCTAAACTAATGTTTAAGTTTAATGAGAGAATTTCTGAGCTTAAGGTTTCTTTTGATGGTCTTGGAACAATAAGATATAACAATATAGAGTACAATAATGTTTTGCTCAATGATATAATTTCAATTGATGTATCGAGTCTTAATTTTAAGAAGGATTTGTATGATATAACAATAGAATATGTAGATCTTGCTGGGAATGTTGTTGTTGAAACAAAAACAGTTTATGTTGGTCTTGAAGATCTTAAGGTTGAACTTCTTACAGTTAATGAGGATTCTTCTTTAAAGTATAATTATGATTCAAAATACCCATCTTTTTTTAACAAAACAATATATTCTTCTTCTTCTGATTTTTTAATTAAAATAAAGACCAATAAAAATGCAAACTGTTTTTTTAGTTCTTCTTCTTATCAATTTAAAGAATTTTATGCTCTTAATGATAAAAAATTAATGGAAAGCGATTCTGAAAATTTGACACATAGTGTAAGTGTTGGAAAGTTGGATGAGAAAATATGGATAGCTTGTCAGAATACTTATTATGAGAGTGAAATTGTTTATCTTAGTGCGGTTATGGGACTTGGAAATACTTTAATAAATATTGAAAAGTATGATCCATTAACTTTATCTATTATTGATTTTGAACCAACAGGATTAGTTACAAATAATCCATTTTCTGTTTTGGCAAATACTGATAATCGTGCTATTTGTAATTATAGAATAGATGATGCTGAACTTTTAATGATGGATACTTTAAATTTTACATCTTTTAAAAAAGAGAATGTTCAAACTACTGTTGGTACTCATGAACTGTATTTTGAATGTTTTGATGTTTTGGGCAGAAAGGCTGTAAAGAATACAAATATTCAGGTTGATCCTAATAGAGGAGTAAGTATTGTTAGTTATTCTCCTAAATATGTTGCAAAGACTTCTTCAGATATAGAGCTTACATTAAGTGAATCTAATAATGATATAAAATGCCGTTATAGTAAGACACAAAAAAGTAAGAGTAGTTTTTTAACATTGCCTTTGATATCTAATGGAGTGGGTAATAAGAGAAGTTTTTTACTTAGTGGCCTTGTTTCTGGAAATAATACAGTTTATATATATTGTAGCAAAAATGATGAGATTAGCGAGGATGTGATATCAATTATATATGATGATAAAGGGATGATGATTGATAATCTTAAATTTATTAATGGAAAGTATAAAAGTGATTATCTTGGTAGTTCTTTAGAACTTGAATTAGATTTTGATTTATCATCTCTTGTTCCTGTTTCTAAATATACTTTAACTGTTGTTTACAAGGATGATGATAATTATAGTAAAACTTATTCTGGTAGCAAACCATTATATCTAAAAAGAGATCTTAATGATTCTTTAAAGGTTGTTCTTGTTGCTGATAATGGTTTAACTACTGTTACAAAAGAGAAGATGATAAAGTTTGATATGGATCCTCCGGTTGTTGAGATAATTAATGTGCTTCAGGGAAAAAAGATTACATGTACAGATCCATTAAGTGGTTGTGCGTTGATATATTATGGATTTTCAAAAACGGATTTTGATTGTTTGCCAAATAAAATATATGCTAATTCCTCAGATGTGATCAATGTTGCTGGTCAGGTTTACATGTGTGCTCAGGCTTTTGATTATGTAGGATTATCTTCTAAAGTAACAGTTCTTGTTGGTGATTATAAGCCAAAAGAGGAAGAAAAGAATACTACAGTTGTTGATAATAAAAAGGATGATAAAAAAACAGATACTGATGATAAAAAGGTTACAGAACCTGAAAATCCATTTAAGAATATAGATGAAGATGATAATACATCTGATGAAAATAATACTGGAATGATAATAGGTGCTGTTATTTTATTGTTTGCAACTGTTGGTGGAGGAGGTTATTATGCATATAAAAAAGGATATCTAAACAAGGAGCTTGAAAAATTAGGAATAAAAACACATATGCAGAATTCTGGCAATGATTCTTTAATGCAGAATAATTCATCATCAGCAGGAAAAAATAATGGAATGATTTATGATTCATCTTCTATGCCTTATAGTAACAGGAAAGTTTCATCTTATGATTCTGGTGCTGAATATGATAAGCATATAAACAAAATAAATAGTTTTATTGATTCAAAGATTAGTGAGACATCTAATGTATTTGCTGAATTTGATGAAAAGAAAAAAAAGAAGGATGATGATAAGGATTCTGATTTTGATCAAAAAACTCTTATATCAAAAAAGAAATCTAAATCAAATATTATTGAAGAAGAGGATTTTGATGAATTTTACAAAGCAAGCAAGGAAATAGAAAAAAACATACAAATGGATGACATAAAAGATCAAGCTACATCATTTGAGGAATATTATAAAAACAAAAAAAAAGACAAATCAGAATTAAAAGATAAGGATATTAAAAATAAGGATTCTAATAAAAAGGATGATGAAAAGAGTAAGTAAGGTTTTATTTATCTAAGTTTTCTTTTAAAAGGAAATTCTTTTTAAATGAAACATAGTTTTATATTTTTAATGAATAAAAAGAAAGGTTTTTTGGATTACCTTAAAAGGTTCTGGAAATATTTATGGCATGATGATTCTTTGGGTTCTTATGTCTTAAATTTTATTTTTGCATTTATTTTTATAAAATATCTGTTCTTTCCTACAATTGGTTTTTTACTTAACAATGATTATCCTATGGTTGCAATTGTTTCAGGTAGTATGGAACATAAAATAGTTAATCATAATGTGTGTGATAAAAATGTTGTTGATACGCAAAATAAAAACCTTAATTTTGATGAATGGTGGAGTTTGTGTGGTACATATTATGAAAAGATTAACATAACAAAAGCTGACTTTAAAGATTTTGATTATTCAGGTGGGCTTAATATAGGAGATATGATGGTTTTGTATGGAAAAGATCCTAAAAACATAGAAGTTGGAGAAATACTTGTATTTATTCCACAAGATAGGAATTTTTTTGTGCAAAAAGGTCCAGTTATACACAGAGTGGTTGATAAATGGGAAAATGAGAATGATGGTAAGTTTTATTTTGCAACTAAAGGGGATCATAATTCTGAAATATTTAAAGATTTTGAAAATAATATATCATCTGATAATGTGATTGCTGTTGGAGTTGTAAGAATTCCTTATATGGGATATGTAAAGATTATGTTTACAAAATTGGTATCTTATGTGACTGGTGGTTAGGCAAATGATTGAATCAAAACTTAGAAGTGTTGTTTTAGGAAGGATTAAAACGGATGAGTCTGAACATGCTTTTATTACATCTTGTGTTGAATCTGTTATTAAAAATCTTACAACTTGTGCTGAAAAATTAAATATTGACTGTAATTTTTTTGTTGGTGGTAGTTTTGGAAAGAATACTTATCTTAAGAATAATTCAGATGTTGATGTCTTTGCAAGGTTTTCTTTATCATATGATGATGATAAACTTAATGTTTATCTTGAAAAAATTTTAGAATTGGCTGGATATGATTATAAAAAACTTAAAGGATCAAGAGATTATTTTGCTTTTTCTTTAAAGAATGGTAAAATTAGTCTTGATTTTGAGATAGTTCCTAATAGGTTTATTTTGTCTGCGGATAAGGCATTAAATACTACTGATGTTTCTCCTTTTCATGTTGAGTTCATAAAAAAGATAGCTAAAAAAAATCCTTCTGTTTGCGATGAGATAAGACTTGCAAAACAGTTTTTTAAATCAAAAAAGTTATATGGTGCTGAGAGTTATATTAAAGGGTTTTCAGGTCATGTTATAGATATTATGATAAGTTATTATGGTAGTCTTGAAAACTTGCTAAATGATGCTAAAACATGGGGAGAAGAAAAATTGATCGACATTAACAATGAATATGGATGTATTGATAAGGCAAAAGATTTTATGGGTAAATGTGGTAAATCATCAAGACTTATAGTTGTTGATCCTGTCTTAAAAGAGCGTAATGCAGCAAAATCGTTAAGTGATGATAATTATGCAAGATTCATTTTGATTGCAAATTTTATTTTGGAATTAAAAGAATCAGATTTTATAATAAATGATGTAGAAATCTTAGACTTATTTAAAAGTGCAAAAAAATTTGCAGAATCAAATGGTATGTTTTTTCTTTCGTATATTGTATCAGTTGATATGAAAGGAAATAGTTGTGATATTGTTGGGTCAAAACTTTTAAAATTACATGGAAAACTTAAAAAGTATTATGAATCGTATGATTTTTTTTCATTAAAGGATACTTTTTCAGTAGAACTTAAAAGATCTAATCAGGCTTTAATGGTATTTTTTTTTGAATATTCTAAATTGTCTGACCTAAAAAAGGTTATAGGTCCTTATGTTCATATGAAAGATAGTGTTGCAAATTTTATAAAAGATAAAAAATTTTATTTTGTTGAAGATTTTAGAGTTTACTCGTATCAGAAGAGAGATAAGTGCAAACTTAAGGATATTGCTTTTGTTGATGCTTTAAAAATGGAAAAACTTTTAGGTAAGGATATGAGTTTTGTTTCAAAAGTTAGATTTTATTCTAATCTTTAAAGTTATATTTTAGGTTTATGTTTTATTCCTTTGAATAAATGAATACTTCAAAGGAATGATTAAAAATTGCAGTAAAAAAAAATGAGTGATAAATGCCCCATCATTTATGGCTGGGATAATTCAAATTTTGTGATTTTTGTTTTATTATCTTCTTTTTCTATATAATCACTCATGTTTCTTAAATCAAGACTTACTACATCACTTATCTTGTATTTATCCATTGTAACTCCATATATTATCTCTGCACTTTGTATTAAGTGTTCACTATGGCTTACAACTATGTATTGTGCGTATTTGGAATATTGTCGTATTAGTTTTCCTAATTTTTCTGCATTCATTATGTCAAGTGCAGCATCTACTTCATCAAATATGTAAAAACTTGCAGGATTGAATTCTTGTACTGCAAATATGAAAGCTATTGCTGTAATTGTTTTTTCTCCACCTGATAATGATTTTATATCAAGATAATTTTTTTGTGTAAGCCTTACTCTTATATCTACTCCATTGTTAAATATGTCGTTTTCGTTTTCAAGTATTAACTCAACTTCTCCTTTTGTTGATAGTGTTGAAAATACTTCTATAAAATTCTTTTTTAGTTTATTGAAAGTTTCTAAGAATTTTTCTTTCTTTTTTACATCCATTTCTGCTATAAGTTTTAATATATCTTCTTTTTCTATGTTTAATGATTCTCTTTTTTCTAATAAATTATTAAATTCTTCGTATAGCATGTCATAAACTTCAATCGCTTTAAGATTGATTGAACCAAATGAATTTATTTTTGATTTTATATTGTTTACCTTGTTTTGTAATTCTTTTATATTTAATTCGTTGTTGTTTAGTTCTTTTTCGACATCTGTTATCAATTCTTCTATTTTATTATGTCCTATTTGATTTCCATCAGATCCTGTCATTATGAACTCGCTCTTTATTTCTTCATATACAAGATCAAGTTCTTCATTTAATGTTTCGTTTAATGTATTAAATTCAGATAATGAATAATTTAGTGTTGCAATATCTGTTTTGATTTTTTCAAATTTGGAATATTCTTTGTCGTATTCTTCTTCCAATTTTTTTCTTGATGATTTTAAATCATCTCTTTGTTGAATAAATTCTTTATAATTTTTTGATAATTCTTTTTCTTTTTTTTGGTTTGTTTTTAATTCTTCTGATAATTCTTTATCTTTTTGTGATAATTCTTCTAACTTTTCCTTAAATTCTTTTATTGCAATTTCAGATTCTTTTGCTATTTTATGTAAATTGTTTATATCAGGTGTTAAAACATTTTTTATCTGTATATTGTGACTGTCTATTGAAAGATTGATTTTTGCTAAATTTTCTTTTAAAGAGTCTCTTTCTTTTTCCATAAGATTAATTGTTTCTATTATGTCTGCCTGTTGGTTTGAATTGAATTTAAATTTGTTTTTTTCAGTGTTTAATTCTTCTATTTCTTTTGTTAACAAATCTATGTCTTTATCTATTTTTTTTATACTATTTTCTATGACTACTTTGTCTGAAAGTATGTTATTTATCAATTCGTGGATTTCCTTATCACTTGAATTTATTGAGAGTATTTTTTCAATTTTACTTATTTCTCCTTCAAGTTCTGCTTTTTCCTGTCTTAGCGAGTATAGTTTTTCTTCACTATTCTTTTTTTCTTCTTTTAATATATCAATACTTGAAGATACAGAACTAATTTTATTTTCAAGTGCCTGCATTTTTTCTTCAAGCACATCGTCTTTAAAGATACCCATACTTGTGTTTTTTGATTTAAAACCACCAGTCATTGCACCGGATTTTGATACTATATCGCCATCAAGTGTAACCATTTTATATGTACCTATTCCTATTTGTTTTGAATCTTCTATTCTTTCTATTACTATTGAATCAGCAAAAATTAAATGAAATATGTTTTCGTATTTTGGATCGTATTTTACAAGGTTTAATGCATAATCTATTACTCCTTTCTTGTTTAATACTGATTCATCAAGTTTGAATTTTTTGTGTATTTGATTTAAAGGTAAAAATGTTGCATTTCCTATTCTGTTGTCTTTAAGATAATTAATGTATTTTACAGCTGTTGCATCATTTTCTACTACTATGTTAAATAGATTTTTGCCTGCAATTGTTTCCATTGCCATTGCATATTTTTCTGTAACGCTTGCAAGTTCTGCAACAGTACCACATATTGAATTATCTTTATTTTTTAGTTTTATAATTGTGTCTACTGCTTTGTTTGTCATCATTATTTCTTTTGAACTTTCAAGTCTTATCTTTAATTTTGAGTGTTTTTCTATTAATTCTGAATATTCATTTAAAAGATTGTTTAATTTTGCACTTGCTTGTGAGTTATTGCTTGCTGTTTGAGATATTTCAATTATTGCTTTTTTTAATTTTGTTCTATACTGTTCAAGTATCTTTATTTGTTCTTTATTTTCTATATTGCTTTTTTCTATTTTATTAAGATCGTTTTCAAGATGTTCTATTTTTGTGTTTAATTTTTCTATTTGGATTTGGTTTTCCTGCTTTATCTGATTTTTGTTGTACTTTTTTGAATTTAAATCTTCTATTTGTTGTTCTATCTCATCAATTTTTTTTAAACTTTCAGTTGAAAGGCCTTTTTTTTGTTCTGATAATTTTAATTCTGCTGTTCTTATTTTTTTTTCAATTTCTGATTTTTCATTAATAAGATCTGTAATCTTTTCATTTATAGCTTTTATTTCTGAATTATTGTTTTTTATATTTTCACTTATTTCAATATTTTTTGTTTTTATTTCCTCTATTTGTTTTTTTAATTCTGCTTTTTTTTCGTTAACTTTTTGTATTTCACCTTCAAGATAAGTTATTTTATTTGTTACTTCTATAAAATCTTGGTGTGATTTTATTTCTATGCTTTTTTCAAGATTTTCAAGCATAAAATCTATTTTTGATTCTTCCTTTTCAAGAGTTTCAAGTTGATGTTTTGATTTTTCAAGTATTTTTTCGTTTGAACTTAATTCTTCTGTTTTTTTATCTTTTAGTTGTTTGTTTCGTAAAAGTTTTGATTTTATTAAAAGAAGATTGTTAAATCTTAATTCTGCTTTTGCCTGATTATATTTTTCAGCAAGTTCTTTTTCTGATTTTAATTCTTTTATGTATTTTGTCTTTTCAGCAAGAAGAAGATCTGCTTCTTTTAGATCTATTTCAACTTTTTCAAGTTTTGATAATGAATTTTGCCTTTTTTCTTCGTAATTTGAAATGTTGGAAATTTCTTCTATTAGTTCACGCCTTTCATTTGGGGTCATGTTAACTATCTTATTAATGTCTCCTTGAAGGATTATGTTGTATCCATCTGGATTAATTGATGCATTTTTTAAGATTTCAAGTATTTCTGTTCTTGTTGCTTTTTTATCGTTTATATAGTACATAGATGAACCTAATTTGTTTACTATTCTACTTATTTTAATTTCATCACAATCAATGTTTAAAAGTTCCTTGTTCTCATTTGAAAGAAAGATTGCAACTTCTGCTTCTTTTGATGGTTTTGATGTTTTACCTCCATTAAATACAAGATTTCCAAGTTTGTCAGCCCTTAAACCTTTAGATGACATTCTTCCTAATACAAAACAAAGTGCATCAAAAACATTAGATTTTCCAGATCCATTGGCTCCAACTATTGTGTTAAAACCTTCTTCAAAATTAAGTACTGTAGGATTAGCAAAAGATTTGAATCCTTTAAGTTTTAAACGTTTAATTCTACTCATTATTAATAAGAAATATTTAAAAAAAAACTTTTAAATGTTTGTTGTAAAGTTTAGTAGTAAGAGTTGATAATTTTATAAAAAACATCATTTGTTAAGGAATCCTTCTATTATTTTTTCTAAATCGTTTATAATTTCTTTTTTTATCTTTGTAATTTCATCTCTTGTTATAAAATTTAATGGTTCCCATAAATCAATGTATCTTTCAAGTTTTGCAACTTCATCATGACTCGCCATTATTTTTATTTGTTTTACCATCTTGCTTTCAAAATCCTTAACATTTTTAATTTCGCTTTTTATTTCTTTTACATCGTTTTTTATTTCTTTTATCTGTTGAAATATTTTTTTGAAATTATCTATTGCATTATGATCTAAAAGTTCTATTTTTTCATTGATTGTATCTAATGAATTTTCTATGTCTTTTTGTCTTTCAACTACTGTTAATATTGCTTTAGAATGAGTATCTACTGTTTCCTGAAACTGTTTCTGCTTTATTTCATCCGAGTTTCCAAAAAGGTTGCTGCTCATTTTTTTATTTGATCATTTCCTTATATATTTTTATTAGTTTTTCAGCTGGAAAATCCCATGAAAATCTATAAAAATTATTGTGTGCATTTTCTCTTATGTGTTGGTGTAAATCTTCATATCTTATAAGTGAAATCATTTGATTGGCCATTTCATCAGTATCCCAAAAATCAACTTTAAATGAATGTGTAAGTACTTCTGATATGCCAGATTGTTTGGATATTATTGTTGGTGTTCCTTTAGCAACAGCCTCAAGAGGTACTATTCCAAAAGGCTCTGATACTGATGGCATTACAAATATGTCTGCTAATGAAAAAAACATGTCCGCTTCATTCCTACTGTATTTTCTTCCAAGAAGGTATATATTGTTTTTTATGCCATATTCATCACAAAGACTTTTTATTCTTGGTAATAAGTCACCTTCTCCTGCTACTATAAACTTTGTGTCTTTTTCGTATTCTAATACTTTTTTGGCTGCTCTTATGAAAAATTCTGGACCTTTTTGAGTTGTGATTCTTCCTGCAAATAGTACTATCTTGTTTTTATTCCCATAATTTTTTCCACTTAATTCTGGTTCAAGATCACTAATACCTCCGTTATGGATTACTCTTATTTTGTCTGGATTTACATGATAGCAATCAACAAGTTTGTGTTTTACAAAATTACTTACAGCAACAAGAATGTCGCAATTAGCAAAACCTTCCTGTTCTATTTTAAATATTTCATCATCTCCACCCATATTTCCTGTCTTGTCAAGCTCAGTTATGTGTACATGAAGAATTACAGGTTTGCCAGTTAATTTTTTAAGTATTAATGCTGCCGGAATACTTGTCCAATCGTGTGCATGAATTATGTCAAATTTTTCATCCTTGTATATTTCTGCAACTCTTTTGGCATAAAGATATACTTCTTCAAGCAGGTTATCTCCATAAAGTTTTCCTATATCTTTTTTTGTATTGCCGTTTTCTTTTTTTTGTAACTCCCTTATTCTTGCTGAGTATTTTTCGTATGTATCATATGCTTTTATGGTACTGAAAACTCTTCTAAAATTGAGACTAAACTGTACATGTTTTCCAAAAGAATGTGCAGACTGTATTTTTAATTTTTCAAATCTTGTTTCTTCCTGTGCTGGACCATATGGCATTACATAGGTTATATCAAGTGTCTCGTTTTTGCAAAGGGAACGTGTGAGTTCGTAACATGCTATTCCTAAACCCCCTGCAAAGTGAGGTGGAAATTCCCATCCGAGCATTAAAATTTTCATCTAATAAAAAATAAGTTCCTTGTTTTATACAATTTCGTTTTTACTGCATTAAGGTAAAAAGTTTTAATTAAATGTTAATGGTAATAAAAAAATAATATATGAATTCTTTGTCTTATAATATGCAACATGATATACCTTTGTTTGAAGTGTCTTTTGAGGTGTGCAATAAGGTTGGTGGGATAAATACTGTTGTCAAATCCAAGCTTTCTTATGCGATAAAACATTTTAAAAATTATTTTTGTTTGGGTCCTTATACTTTTAAAAATGAGGAATTTGTGGAAAAGGATATTCCTAAAAAATTTATTGATGCAAGTGAATCATTAAAACAAAAAGGAATAATTATTCATTATGGTCTATGGAATTATGCAGATGTTTCTGCAAATGTTATTCTTGTTGAATATATGGGATATTCTTCTCATATTAACGAAATAAAATCAGATATCTGGGACATTGGAAAGGTTGATTCTCTTAATTCTGACTGGTATGATTTTGATGAAGTTATGCTTTGGTCTTGGTGTTGTGGTATTGTTATTTCTGAATTGTCTAAGAATTTTGATTCAAAAGTTTTAGTTCATGCCCATGAGTGGATGAGTGGTGGTTGTATATTTTATCTTAAAAAAGTTAAATCTTTGCAGTTTCGTACAATTTTTACAACTCATGCAACTATGCTTGGAAGATCAATATGTGGACATGGTGAGAATCTTTACGATCTTATAGAAACGATAGATGTTGATGATTTTGCAAAAAAAATGGGAGTTAGCATAAAACAGCAGACAGAAAAAGCTCTTGCTAATATTTCGGATTGTTTTACAACAGTTTCTGATCTTACTGGAAATGAAGCTGAACATTTTTACATGAAAAAACCAGATTTTATACTATATAATGGATTTGATAACAACAATTTTCATGCTTTAAAAAATATTGAGCTATTTTTTAAATATTCACAGAATAAATTAAAATATGCGTTGTATAATGTTTTTTCTCCTTTTTATGAATTTGATATCAATAAATGTAAAATTTATTATACTTCAGGGCGTAATGAGTTAAGAGATAAAGGTTTTGATATATACATAAGAGCTTTGGGGCGTCTTAACGAATTGCTTAAAAAAAATAAATCAGACAAGAAGGTTATAAATTTGTTTCTTGTTAGCATGGGTAATTTTCCAGTATTGAAAAATCCTTATGCAGTTCCATTATCTACTCATGATGTTGGAATGTCAAATGAGTATATTGAATTAATGTTTAAATGTGGTCTTCTTAATGGACCTTATGATAATGTTAAGGTTTTGCTTGTACCTAATATGCTTAATGGATTGGATGGATATTTTAACATGGATTATTATGATGTTGTTTCTGGAACAGATTTAGGAATTTTTCCATCTTTTTATGAACCTTGGGGGTATACACCACTTGAGAGCATAAATTATGCTGTACCGTGCGTGACTACAAACCTTTCCGGTTTTGGTCAGTATATATACGATAATTTTTCGTCTAATGAGTCTGTTCAAATTCTTAACAGAAAAAATGTTGATGATGAATTTGTGATTGATGAGTTGGTTGATATAATGTTTTTTAATTTGAACAAGGATTCAAAAAAAAATATTGAATTTAAAGAGAATGCAAGAAAATTTTCAAAAAATTTTACATGGGACAAATTTTATGAGAATTATCTTAATGCTTATGATTATGTTCTTAAAAAGTAAATTTTTTTTAAAATCAAAAATTTTATTAATATGACTGTTCATTAATTGTTAATAGTGGTAAAAATTACATTGTTTGGCTTAGCAGGAACCGGAACTTCTACAATAGGAAAGATGATTGCATCTACTTGTGGTTATGATTTTTTTTCAGGCGGATTGATGTTTAGGGATATGGCAAAGCAAAAGAATATGGATTTGTATGAATTTAGTGAGCTTTGTGCTAAAGATAAAAAGTATGACATAGAACTTGATAAAAAAATTAAACAGTATGGAATTGATAATGATAATTTTGTTTTTGAGAGTAGAATATGTTGGTATTTTATTCCTGATTCTATAAAAATAAAACTTTCATGTGATGATAACATAAGATTTGAACGAATATCAAAAAGAGATCAAAAGGATTTAGGATATGTAATAACTAAGACAAAAGAGCGTGAGTTATCTGAAAGAGATAGATATATGAGATATTATGGGCTTGAAGATTATGATTCAAATTTACATTTTGATATTGTTGTTGATACAAGTTATAAAACAGAAGATGAAATATTAAGAATACTTGTAAGATTTATTGAATCTTATCAAAAAAAGAGATCAAGGATTTAAAAAAAGATGAAGTTTGATATCAAATGAAGATCAATAAGGCTTAATATAGTTCCAAACATTACAAGCATCATTATTATTGGAATCATCATCACTATCAGTATTTGAGGAAGAGAGTATTGATATACAGCAGAAATTGATACGAACATTGTTACAAGAAAGTACATTAAGAATGCTATTACAAAAAAAGATGCAAGTCTTAAACTAAATGTTGATATAAGACCAATCATGTACATTATAATGGCATAAACTATTCCTGTATGAAATCCAACAGAAATCAATGGTTTTACTTTTTTGTGTTTATTCAATAACTCTGCAACAATTCCAAAAAATCCATAAAGAGCATATATTTTTATGTTGAATACAAAAGGGTATATCATCAAAAATCCAAAAAAAACTTGTGGATTTATTTCTCTGCTACCAAAAGAAATATTATCTGTAAATAGTGTTATTAGAAAAACTACCAAAACTATTATGTAGTTAAGGAACAATGTGCTTAAAAAAATTTCTTCAAGGCTTTTTTCACGTGAAACCTTTTTCATGGTTTCTTTATCAAATGCCATTATTTTTAATCCGTTTATGACTGAATCTGTAAGATACATAAAACGTATAGGGTATTTTTTTATATAAATTTTATTTGCTATTTATAAATTGTAAAAATGTAAAACTTAAAATTTAATGTTCAATATAAAGCTTCCTTTGATCTTTGTTGTTTGTTTTTTAATATCGTCTATTTTGTTTTTTATGATTTTTAATGTTTTTTGATATTCATTATTTATTTCATCTTTTTTTGACTTTATAATTTCAATAGAATTATTCTTTATTAAATTTAGCCTGTTGTCTATTTTTTTTAACTTGTCTTCTAATTCAAGTATATTTTTTTGGTTTTTTGGGTTTAGATTTGTCTTGGTTATTTTTATTTCAATATTTGAGATTTCTTTTATAATTTGATTTAATTCATATTTTTTTTCTTTTAAAGCTTCATTTATTTTGTTTTTTTGAATTTTAGAATCTTCTTGCTGTGTTTTTGATGTTTTTTCTAGTTCCTCTAATTTGTCTTTGTATTCAAAGATGTCTTTTTCTTTTTTTGTTATTTTTTTGTCAATGTTTGCAATTTTTGATTCTAACCTTAGTATGTTATATTTTATATTGCAGAATCTTGTCCAGTATATTAGTCCTAAAGTTATTATGAATAATGGCCAGGAAAAAATAATCTTTTTTTTACCCATTCTGCTTTTTATTTTTAATTCTTTTATGTATTCATGCAATTCTTTTTTTCTAAATTCATATTCTTTTTTTTCTTTTTCTAATTTATCTATTATGTCACGTAATTCTTCATTCTCAGGGTTTAAGAAACTTGTTTGATTTAAAGATTTTTCAAGATTTTCAATAGTAATGGTTAAATTATTCTTTTTTTTGTTTAGTTCTTCTATTGATTTTAGAAAAGGTTTTGATATTAGCAGGTTTTCATTTTTAAGTTGTTTTAGTTCTTCAGAAACTATGTTTTTTTCATCGTTAAGTTTTGATATTTCACTTTTTTCTATTGCTTGTGCGCTTTGTTCATATGAGTTTAGCATATTTATCAGTTTTTGTATTGAATCGTTAGAACTTATGGTTTTTAATATGTTTTCCAGTATATCCATTTGGCTTGTTATTTCTGTAAATTCATAGTCATTGCTTTTAGGTTTTTGAAAATCATTTTTGTTTTTACTAAAATTTTCTTCAATTATTCTTTTAACTGTTTCAATATTTTCTATAGTTTTAAATGTTTTAACAATTTTAGGTTTTGTTGAATTGTTTAGTGTTGATATTATTTTTTCATTTGACTCTGTTATGTTTGCATAAGATGGTTTGATATTTTCTATTTGCAATAAAAGATCATTGTCTATGATTATAAGGGATATTTCATCATTCTGCCCTGAAAATATCAAGTTATCTTTTATGAAGAATTTTTTTTCATTCATTTTTTATGTTTATTACTATGTATAAATAGATAATCTTTTTAAATTTTTCTTGTTTTTCATTTGTATGGGAAGTCTTGAGATTTTCAAGATGATTTTAGAATTTGGTGGATTACCTTTGCTGTTTTTACTATTGTTAGTTGAAGGAAATCCTATTACAGGATCATTTATACCTGGTCAGACACTTCTTATTTTTACAGGATTTATGGTTAGTACGTTTAGGTTTACAAGTGTTTATTGGCTTATATTCATATCTTTTCTTGCAGGTTTTTTAGGTGATTTGATAGGTTATTTTTTAGGTGTCAAACTGGGACATAATGGTCTTAAAAAATTTGGTGTTGATTCTAATGGAAGCATGTACAAATCTTCGTGTTCGTTCTTTAAAAAATATGGTTCATTATCAATAGTACTTGGAAGAGAGTTTAATATTACTCGTGCGTTTGTTCCATTTTTTGCAGGTTGTTTTAAAATGTCAAAATATAAATTTGCATTCGTTGCTTTTGTTTCAAATGTCATATGGAGTGTTCTATCAGTCTTGCTTGGCTATTATTTTGGTTATATAATAGTTAACAATTTTGATATGCTTTTCTTTTTTATGTTGTTTTTATCATTGTACATTTTTCTTCTTGTTTTTACATACAAATCATTTATAGCTTTTTCAAATGCAAACAAGGAACTTATTCATAAATTTTCGTTGCATAATATGATATTTGCATGGATACTTGTTTTATGTTTTATATTGTTGTTATTTATTAAGAGATGGAACATGCATATTCTTTTTAACGATTATTTTGCATTTTTTCTTTTTCCTGAACTTTTTTATCTTGGGTTTTTACTTTCAAGAACAATGTTGTTTTTGTTTATATCGTTTTTCTTTTTTGTTTTTATTGTTACAAGAAAGTATAGGTTAGCATTAGTTTTTTTTTGGAGTCTTGTATTTAGTCTTTTCTATGCTCTTATTTTAAATTTTTTGCTGATAAAATTTTTTGGACTCATAATGTATTATTCTGTTCTTGTGTTTTGTATTTTGATATTTTATATATGGATTTTTATGAAATCTTATAATATTACTTTAAAAAAATATTACTTTATCAATACAGTGTTTGTTTTATTGCTTTTGTTTTTTATTTTTATCAAATTCTCTATCACTTCTAACATGTATGTTTTATTGTTATCTTTCATATTTTCTGCTATATTTTGTGAATTTCTTTTGATACTTTCAAATTATCAGGTTTTAGATAAAGTTTTATCATCAACTAGATGGTCTGATGAATTATGATTTATTACTTTAAAAAAGTGGCAAATAAATATATACTGTGTTTAGTGTATAATATTTTATAATGGGCTTAAGTTTTATTGAGTTTTTGTTTGGTGGAGGGAAAAAGGTTAAAAACAATGTTTCTGTGATGAATCAGGCTATGGGAAACAATGGCATGCCTGTTCCTAATCCATCAGTAAATCAGAATGCAGGTTCTCCTGTTAGTTCAGAAGTTTTGCAATTTCAGGATCAAAGAACTGCAGTACAGTCACAGATGCCTGCTAATATGCAACAGATGCCTGCAGGGCAAGGAAGTTTTTATCCTAATAATTCGCAATTCCAAAGTGGAATTGATCTTTCAAAAATACATGATGACATTAAAGAAGTAAGTGATAATGTGATAAATCTTACTACTGAGATAAAAGATATGCAAAATAGCATATCAGGAATTGATAATAGGGTTAAAGAACTTGAAAATTCTAATAAGACTGTTGATGGAAAACTTAAGGATATGGATTCAAGTATGAATAAATTTCTTTCTTTGTATGAAATAGTCAATAGCCAATACAATCCTTTTGTTGATTCAGAATCGATTATTAAACCAGCTAAGGAAATAGTTATTTCAAACGATGGTTCAAGTGTTGTTGTAAATGATTCGCATTCAAAAGGTAATAAGGATGCTGAAAAGGTTTTAGATTTGAAATCTTCTGATGTAAGATTTGGCTCTGATGGTAAAAGGATTGATTCATTGTTAGAACTTGATACTTTAAACATTGAAGAAGCAGCACATGATGCTGTTCCTTTAACAAAATTGAAAAGCAATACTAATTCGTTGGTTGTAATACTTAGCTGGCTTGAGTATCTTGTTAAAAGATCTGGGCTTGAAGAAACAAAAAATATATTAAGATATTATACGGAAACATTGAAATGGATAACTCCTGAAGTTTATTTTGACCTTGACAAGTTTTTAAGAGGTATGGATGATATATCTGAGTCTAGTAAAAGAGAAAAACTTGGTGTTAAAGACCATATAGTATCTCTTTATTTCATAAGTAAGCTTAATGAAAAGAAACTTGATGACAGATTGACTGTTGCAGTGTTAAAAATTATAAAAGATTCTCAAAATGAATAATATCTTTTTTTCTAAGAAGGGATCAGGAGAAGCTGTAAGTACTCTTATAATGTTTATAGCTGTTGTTAGTATCACTACTGGTTTAGTTATTGCTTTTTTCAATTATACTCAGAATACTCAACATTCTTTTGATATGCAAAACAAACTTACTAATAATAAACTGAAAACATCAATTACTGTAACTAATGTACACTATGATGAACTATCTTTATCATTAAGGGTTTATGTAAAAAATATAGGTCAGACTAATCTTGATACATCTAAATTTGATGTGTTTTTTAATAATGAATTTATTGGTAATTTTTCGGCTTTAAATCCTGTAAACTTGTCTGAAGATTTAAGATTGCTTATTCCTTATCAGACGGTTACTCTTGTATTTAATCAGACTCCTGATTTAGGTACAAATCAGATTAAGGTTTTGACAGAGTATGGAGTAGGAGATCAAGTATCGTTTAATCATTAAAATGAGTGGGTTATCTTCTTTTATTGGGTTTACTTTTGCTTTTTTTGTCATAGTCATGGTTTTTTTTAGTGTTTTTTATACTTATGAAAATCAATTAAAGCTTGAATATTCAACACTTAAGCGAATGGAGGAGAATAAGATGAATATAGATGATTTTTCGATTGGAATTGATTCATATTCTTATTCATCTGGCAGGTTAAAATTCGTATTTTCAAATAAGGGAATGAAAAATCTTAAATTTGCTGATGATAAATCAGTTTATTGTTTTGAAATGTTTGATAATGATAAAATAAAATCTTTATCTGATTTATCTTTTGTGCCATTTAATTATTCATTAGCAGGAAATTATAACATGATTACTCCAAAAGAGTTGATGAGTGTATCTGTTTTTTATCCTGATTTTGAACATACAAACAAAACATTAAAATTTATTTCATGTTATGGTAATAAATTTAGTTATATGATTGATTCATCAAAACACAATTGGTTATTGCCAGAATTTTTGCAAAGGAGCACTTTTGTTGTTGAAAATTCTAAAAGTTCATATTCTTTTAACGAAACTTATTATTACAATATAACAGAAGAAGATTTTGATTTTACTAAAAACATAACAGATCTGGTTTTGGTTTATCCGCTTTTAGATAGTCTTGTTCTTGATTTAACACTTGATGAATACAGACAGGATCTAATTGATTATACAGGAAAATCAAACGTATATCTTGGAAATGGTATAAATAATGAGATTTCTGATCCTGTCTCTGAATCAGGGGTTCTATTTGGTGGACTTTTGTTTGATGGGATAAATGATAAAGTTACAGTTATGTCTGAAAATCTTAAAATTAAGAAAGATTTTTCGTTTTCATTATGGATAAAACCTAAAAGTGATACATTAAGTTCTTGTATATTTAGTGATGATACTGGTAAAAATATGTTATCTTTACAAAAACAAAATGCTAGTGATTATAATCTAAAAATGGATATGGAATTTTTTTCTTCTTCCTATTCTTTTGAAATATCTAAATTTTTAAAATATGATAAATGGAGCATGATAACTGTTGTAAGAAATGATGACAAACTAAAGTTTTACATAGATGGAAAATATTTAGAGGAACTTTCTATATCAAATGATGAGATAAATACAACACAACTTGTAAAAAATATTGCAGGACTTAATAATTCAGAGTTTTATAAAGGAATTATGGATGAAATTAAACTTTACAATGTTGCACTTAATGAGGATGAAATAAAAATGCTGTTTTCAAATCAAGAGGTTTTTAGAGAAATGCCTTATAAAATTGAAGGATATTCTTATGAAAATAAAACAGCATTAATAAGTTTTAATGTTTTGTTTTTAGATCCTTATGGATCAGTGTCTTATAGTATGTATTATGGATAAACATAGTATATATTTAATATTTAAAGTCATTATATTTTGATTTATTACTGTTTAAAAAATATTTTCTTCCTGTTAAGTATTTACAATTTATTTTAATTGTTATAAAATAATAATTAGTATGTTTAGGTATCATTTGATAGATGATTTTGACTTTAATGGAAAAGTTACAGGTTTAAGAGTTGATATAAATTCTCCTTTAAAAGATGGAAAAGTTATTTTGAACGAAAGAATAAGAGAACATGCAAAAACAATTCTTGAACTTTCTGAAAAAGGAGCAAAAGTGGTTATTTTGGCTCATCAGGGAAGAAAGGGGGATGATGATTGTATAAGTTTGAAACAACATGCATTATTGATAGAAAAACAGATAGGTAAGAAAGTTAAATTTGTAGAAGACATATCCTCTAAGAAAGTTGCTCCTGAAATAAAAAAAATGAAAAATTCTGAAATTTTATTACTTGAAAATCTTCGTTTTTATGATGATGAGGAATCTTTTGATAATAAAAATAACAGTGTTTTAGTATTAGAGGAATTATTTGATATTTATGTTAATGATGCATTTTCTGTGGCACATAGATCTCAGACATCAATTGTTGGTTTTACGAAAATTCCTTTGGTTGCAGGAAGAGTTATGCAAAAGGAAATTGAAGGATTAAATAATATTCTTGAAGTTAGAAGTCCATCAATATATATTCTTGGTGGAGCAAAACCAGATGACCTTATAGATATTATAGATTATGGACTTTCTAATAATCGTGTTGATTATGTTCTGCTTACAGGTGTTATTTCTGAAATAGCATTTCTTGCACAAGGTGTTGATATAGGAATTAAAAAGAAATTTCTTGAGGATAAAGGATATCTTTTAAGTTTTGATAAAGTTAAACTACTTATGGAAAAATATCATGATAAGATAGTTTTGCCCAAGGATTATGCTGTTTTTGATGGTAAAGAAAGGATTGATATTGCTATTGGTTGTGATGATTTTTCATCTTTGTCTAAAAAATACATGATTCAGGATATAGGTAAGAAAACTGTTGATTATTTTTATCATTTTTTAAAAGATGCTCAGTCGGTTTATCTTAAGGGTCCTGCAGGAAATTTTGAGGATTTAAATTTTGAGTATGGAACAAGGGAAATATTTTCAATGTTAAGTAAAATATCAGCTTTTAAATATATGGGTGGAGGTCATAGTGTTACTGCTCTTGAAAGATATGGTTTTTTAAATAGTTTTTCATATATAAGTCTTGCAGGAGGTGCTCTTGTAAGGTTTCTTAGTGGCAAAAAACTTGTGGGTATTGAGGCTTTAGAGAAAAGTTTTGTAAAAGATGAAAAACATTATGAGGATTTTTTGGTTGTAGGATCTAATACTCTTGATATAGGAATAAATGTGCCTGAAAATTTTAGTCAACTTCATCTTGGTGATAAGATAAAGATAGAAGAAGATTTTAAGCAGTCTGTTGGTGGTGGTGGAGTAAATGTTGCAATATGCCTTAGTAGGCTTGGAGCAAAAGTTGCATATCTTGGAAAATTATCATATGAAAACAAAGATAAGATAAAAGAAGTGCTTGATAAGGATAAGGTTGCAATGGTTGATTCAAAGATATCTAAAAAACCTTGTGCTAAATCGGTTCTTATAGATACAAAAGATAATGATAGGATAATTTTAACATATAGAGGACAAAACTCATATCTAAAATCATCAGATTTTGATTTATCAGTTATTAATGCAAAAAATTATTATTTTTCATCTCTTAGCGATGATAGTTTTAAGACTCTTATGGATATTGCAAAGGATATAAAAGATAAAAAACCATCATCACTTTTATGTTTCAATCTGTCATCATACATAATAAAAACAGAATTATCATTGAATTTGCTTGTTAAAAAGTGTGATATAGTAATACTTAATTATGAGGAAGCTCAGGAGTTTACAAACAAAATTACAATTAGTGATTGTCTAAAAAGTTTAAGGGAAAAATGTCAAAAACTTGTAGTTATAACTGATGCTGCAAACGGTGCTTATGCTTATGATGGTGAAAAAGAATATTATGCTAAGGCTGTAAAACCAGATAAAATAGTTGATACAACTGGGGCAGGAGATGGATTTGCTGGAACTTTTTTTTATTTTTATGTTAAAGGATTTGGAATAAAAAAATCTTTAGAATTTGCTGCAAAAAACGCAGCATCTGTAATTTCATACAAAGGTTCACAGTATGGGCTTTTATATTATGATGATATAAAAAAAAACTGATGTTTAATATTTGATGTTTTTAGGATAATTAATTTTTTATTTTTGATACGTATTTTGTTTTTTAGTAATCTTTATATAATATTTATTATTTGAAATATTATGGATACTGAAAATATACCTGTTCAACCCACCATAAATATGGGTATTGTTGGACATGTTGATCATGGAAAAACATCTATTACAAAAATATTAAGTGGGAAATGGACTGATACTCATTCTGAGGAAAAAAAAAGAGGTATAACAATAAAGCTTGGATATACCAACTTTGTCATCTATTCTGATGGCAAAGAATATTCGTTAAAAGAAAGTGATTCATTTAAGCCTGTAAGGAAAATATCAATAGTTGATGCACCAGGTCATGAATCTTTTATGGCAACAATGATATCAGGTGCTGCTATTATGGATTATGCACTTCTTGTTATTGCAGCAAATGAAAAATGTCCTCAACCACAGACAATAGAACATCTTAAAACTTTAGAAATTTCAGGTATTGAAAAGGTTATAGTTATACAAAATAAGGTGGATCTTGTAACAAAAGATTCTGCAATTGAAAATTATAGGCAGATAAAAGCTTTTCTTAAAGGAACAATTGCAGAAAATTCGCCAATAATTCCGTTTTCTGCACAATATGGGTCAAATGTTAATGTTTTACTTAATAAAATATATAATTATTTTGGTATAATTAAAAGAGATGAAAAGGATTTACACCCATTAATGCATATAATCAGGTCTTTTGATATAAATAAACCAGGAGATGATTTTAGAAAACTTAAAGGAGGTGTTATAGGTGGTGCTATAACAAAAGGAATTCTTAAAATAGGAGATGAAATTGAAATTAAACCTGGTTTACAGATCGTAAGAGATGGACGTGTAACATTTAAACCTGTAATTGCAAAAGTGTGTGCAATACGGTCTGATTCAGAAAACCTATCTACTGCAGGACCAGGAGGAAGTATTGCAATAATGACAGGTCTTGATCCAACAGTTACTAAAACTGATTCTTTGGTTGGTCAAATGGCAAGCATTAAAGGATATCTTCCAGAACCATTGATGACTCTTAAATTTAAAAACTTTTTTTTTGATAAAGTTATTACATCTTCAAAAGATTATGATGTTAAATCGTTTGTGCAAAATGAACCATTGATGTTGATAGTTAATTCACTTACAACCGTAGGAAGTGTGTTTAAGGCTAATCCTAACAGTACAGAAGTAAAATTAAGAAAACCAGTAATGGCATTTGAGGGTGATAGAGTAGTTGTTTTTAAAAGATTTGATAATAACAAATGGAGAATAATAGGGCATGGTCTTATAGAATAAAAAAAGATGGATGATGAAAAGTTAGACATTGAATTGCTCTTAAAACTTGGAAAATTTACATATGATTTAAGACAAGGTGTGATGGTTTTACTAAAAGAAGGAGTTTTATATTCGCAGGTTATTGATTATTTGGAAAAGTCTGTTTTTGATAATGGATATTTGCCAGCATTTCCTGCAACAGTTTGTGTTAATGATGTTACAGCTCATTTTACTGTTTTTGATGAAAATTTTGCTTTTAAAAATCAGGATGTTGTAAAAGTTGATTTTGGAGTTTCATACGATGGTTATGTAACAGATAATGCATTTACATGTGAGATTGGCAGTAATAAATATGATAAATTATTAAAAGCTAATAAAGATGCATTATATAGTGTACTTAAGTTTGCAAAAACAGATATTGCAGTAAAAGAGATAGGAAAAATTGTTAATGATATTGCAGAACAAAACGGTTTTAAAACTATACATAATTTATCTGGACATCAGATAAAAAGATATGATCTTCATGCTGGTTTAAATATACCTAATTACGATAATTCATCTAATCAAAAGATAGAAAATGGTATGGAACTTGCAATTGAACCTTTTTTTACAACAGGAGAACCACTTGTAAAATCCTATGGAAAATCTAACATACTGATTCTACTTAATCCTTTAAAAAACACAAGAGATATTATTGCAAAAAAAATACTTTTACACATTAGAAAAAAATATCCTAAATTACCTTTTTCAAAAAGATGGCTTTTAGATGATGTTTGTTTAAATTTTAATATAAATGAAAAGGGTTTTATAAAAAAACATGTTTTACATGCTGTTGATATTCTTAAAAAAGAAGGCATATTACACGAATATGACATGCTTGTTTCAAAAGATGGAAATGTTACTTCTCAATTCGAAGAAACAATAATATTTTATGATGGTAAAAAAAATATTATAACTAATCCAGAACTAAATGAAAAAAATTGATAGCATTATAAATTGCCAAAAGTGTATGCTTTATAAAAATCAATTACCATTGATTGATTTTTACAATGGATGTTGTGATGTTTTTTTTGTTGGATTATCTGCAAAAAAAGTTAATAACATATTAGAAGATGTTCCTTTATCATCAGACACTACATCAGGGCGTCTTATACTTGAAATTGAGAAAGATTTCTTAAACTTATCATTCTATCATACAAATCTTGTAAAATGTTTGCCTATTGATTTTAATTCTAATAAAATAAGATATCCATTAAAACATGAAAAAAAGGCATGTATTGATAATTTGTTTACTGAAATATTATTATTAAAACCTAAAATTGTTTTTTTACTTGGTTGTGAGGTTATAAATACAATATTTGATAAATATAAACAAAAAAAAAAGAATTGTCTTACAAATTTTAATTATAAAGTTTTAGAAATTAATGACATAAAATTTGTTGGAATACATCATCCTTCATATATTAGTGTTTATGATAAAAAAAATAAGGCCAAATATATTGAATCTATAAAAAAGGAAATAAAAAAGGTTATTTAAAATCTGTTAATGTTAAGGTAAAATGTTATTTTTTTATATTTTAAACTATTTATAATAAATAAGATTTATAAAATTTGAATATTTTTTAAATATATGAGTGTTGAAAAGAAGATAAAAAAGCAAATTATTGCTGAAAGTTCAAAGAATCCTGAAAAATTTTATCCTGTAAAGGCTTTAGAGAGTTTTGGACTTAAAAGATTTAAGTGTAAAAAATGTGGGGTCATGTTCTGGTCAAGTAAAGAAAGGGATGTGTGTGGTGATACAAATTGTGTTGGAAAATATTCATTTATAGAAAATTCTCCATGTCCTGTTTCAATGGAATTTACAAGTGTTTATTTAGAATTTGCAAAGATACTTAAAAATTTTGGTTATCAGCCTGTAAAAAGATTTCCAACTGTTGCAAGATGGAGAGATGATTTAGACTTTAACATAGCATCAATAATAGGATTTCAGCCATATGTTGTAAGAGGAGAAGTTCAGCCTTCTGCAAATCCTTTGGTAATTCCTCAGATATGTCTTAGATTTTCTGATATTGACAATGTGGGCTTTACTGGAAGACATCATACAGGTTTTACAATGATAGGACAGCATACATTTCAAAAACCAGACAAATACATGCAAAATGATTATTTTTCTACATGGTTTAATTGGTATTTAAATGGGATGAAAATTCCTGTTGAAGAATTAACCGTTCATGAAGATGCATGGGCTGGTGGAGGCAACTGTGGACCTTCTCTTGAAGTTTTTTGCAGAGGTCTTGAATTAGGTAATCAGGTTTATATGATTTATGATATGTCATCAGCACAGGATATTTCTGAACTTAAAGAACTTAACATAAAAGTTTTAGATATGGGTATGGGAGCTGAAAGGTGTTGTTGGATGTCAAAAGGAAGTCTTAATTCTTATCAGGCATGTATGCCAAAGGCTTGTGATTATATAATGGAAAAAACAGGAATTGTACCAGATTATAAGGTATATAAAAAATTTTTACCATATTCAGGAATGCTTAATCTTGATGAAGTGGATGACATAGATTCTGCTTGGAAAAATATTGCAAAACTTGTGTCGATTGATTTTGATGAATTGATTCAGAAAATAGATCCTATCGCAGGAATATATGCTATAGCAGATCATACAAGAACATTACTTTATGCTTTAAGCGATGGTGCTTTGCCATCAAATGTTAAGGGTGGATACAATTTGAGATTGATATACAGAAGGGCTCAGGATTTTATTGAAAAATATAAGTGGAATATAGATCTTTTTGATGTGATAAAGGTGCATGCTAAAGAGCTAAAAGAATTGTATCCTGAATTGTCAGACAACCTTGATGAAATCAAAAAAATAATGGATAATGAAAAAGAAAAATATTACAATTACAAACAAACTTCATTAAATAAGATAAAATCAATATTTAGTAAATCAAAAGAAAATATATCATTAGATGATTTTATTAAGTATTATATTTCTGATGGGATAACTCCTGAAAGTATTCAGGAATACTATATTCAACAGGGAGTAAAAATAAAATTGCCTGCAAATTTTTATACGCTTGTTACTGCTTATTTTGAAGATCAGAAGAATAAAATGAAGAAAAAAGATATTTTGCATGATAAATTTTATGAGTATGTTAAGGATGTTAAAGAAACAGAATTATTGTTTTATAAAACTAAAGATTATGAATTTAATGATTCAAACATAATAAAAATGTTTGAAATAGATGCAGAAAAATATGTAATACTTGACAAGACAATTTTTTATCCTAACATGGGAGGACAATCAAATGATAAAGGATTTATAGATGATATGTGTGTAGAAGAGGTATTTAAAATAAATAATGTAATAATTCATAAAATTACTCAAAAATCCTAAAATTTGTTATTCTTATAAAATAAAAACTTAAGGTGTTAAACTTTTTAATATCCTCTTTTCTTGAAAAATTCAATAAATACTTCGTAATAATTTGATTCTTCTTTGTTAAGTTCATTAAATATGTTTCTTTGATACTTTGAGTATATAGATATTAAATGTGCTGTAATAAGATTTAGGTCCTGATAGTATAAGTCTATTATTTTGTTTGAAAAATATACTGCAATCATAAATAAAGTTGTTCCTAAAACACCTATGGTTTTACTTATTATATTGGTAATATCTGCTAGAAAAATAAAACCTGATAAATAAGTTGAAAGTACAGAAAAGTATATTGCAAAATAAAAAAATATGTTTAGTGAATGATATTTCTTTAATTTTTTTATTATTGAGTGTGATATTTTTTTTATTTCATCAACTATTTTTTCATCTTTTTCGTTATCTATTTTGATGTTTTCATCAAGATTATTTATATATAGAAGTATTCTGTTATATTTTGTTGGTGTTAATCTTTTAATATCTGATATGAACTTTTTTATCATAATAATTATACATTTTTTATCAATTATAAAACTTTACATTATTTGTTTATAATGTAAAAGTTATTCCTATGATTAAAAACAAAATTTTATATTACATTTATCCAACTTTATTGTTTTATGGTGCATTTTGGATTGTTGAATCAGAATGGAGAATGTAAATCCAAAAAATATGAAAATATTGGAAAAGTTGTTAATCAAATATTAGATTATAATCATTCTTTTGTTGATTTTATAGATAATGAGTTATACTTAGATCAGATGAGATTACATTTGTTTTTAGAAGATACAGAAAAGATAAATAAGGCTTACAAAGAGCTTATGGTTTTGCTTAAAGAAGAATTACGTTTAAGAAGTGAAAATTTTATCCAGAATAATAGTTTAGTTCTTGGACATATAAACAAATTTTCTAAATTTTTTGAATATTTCCAGCATTTAAGATTGTTTTTGCTAAATCTTACAGATGAGAAGTATTGTTTGAATACAAAAGAGCTTGAAAGGAAGAAGAGTGAAATAGCAGATATTGTTTTGTTAAAAAACCAATACTTTATGGAACTTTGCGAATTATTTTAAAATTATCCTAAACTTTATAAAAGCTGATAAATTAACATAATTGTTATGGCGTCAATGAAAGATACTAAAACAACAAACCAGGTTTTGTTTGATACTATAAGAGATTTAGTAAAATACTCAAACAAAACAGGTTTACAGGTATGGAGAGCAGTTGCAAGAGATTTATCTTCCTCTGCGAGTCAAAGATCACAGGTTAATCTTGGTCATATAGATAAATGTGTTGAGAATGATGAAGTAATTATTGTTCCTGGTAAAGTTCTTGGGGATGGTATCTTCAACAAGAAGATTACAATAGTTGCTTTTGGATTTACAGCTTCAGCAATTTTAAAAATGGAAAAAGCTGGAACAAAATATTTTAAAATCAATGAATATTTAAAGAAAAATCCTGATGGAAAAATCAGAATACTTGGATAAGATTTATAAATCTTACCATGTTATTTTATAGTATTATAGCGAAGTGGGGCAGTTAGGAGTGCCCGTCGGGCTCATAACCCGAAGGTCAATGGTTCAAATCCATTCTTCGCTATTTATTCAGAGAGAGGAGAACAGTAATTATAGTCTTGTTAACCTTTAAATTCTCGTATTTCTAACAAAAAAATATATCAAGTTTTAAAAGATAACGATTCTAACAAATTTGACATCTTTTCTACAAAGAGTATATATTTTGTATACTTTGAGCAGTTTGAAGTTTGGCTTTTAAATCAAAAAGTTACTAAGAAATATAAGAAATCTCTTGGTGGAATTTATAGGAATCTTTTTAATAAAGAGTTTATAACTATTAATGAACTAAGAGATATTGTAAATAGAGGACCAAATATTAAATAATTATAAATACTAATAGCTAAATTGATAATCATCTTACCAAGGTAGAGATTAATTAAATAAATTTATACTCTTTATGTGACCATATTATTTAAAAAATTGTTTTTTTGTAGTCACCTATTTTATTCATTTTCTAATATTTCTTCTGTTTTGATAATAAAATCTATTACTCCTTTTTCATAACTCTCAATCAACTCTTGAGAAAACTTAGAGTAAGTTGAGTAACTTGCATTATGTCTTTCTTCTTTTAGAGTATTATAAAAATTAGCATCATCTTTATTTAATGCTAAATTTTCAATTAACTTGATATCTTCTTTTGGAATTGAATATTCTTTTATTAAAATAAGAATAGTTCCATAATGATTTTTTGACATAAAATTTCTATTTGTAATTAATGCAAGTGAAACATGATATAGAGAATAATAAAGAGTTACAATTAACCAGTCAGCAAACTCTTTACTTTTATCTTTGTTCAATTTATAAAATTCAAGATTATGTTTTGCTTTTTTAATATGAGACTGTACTAATTCAGGATTAGACTTTATTTTTTTGATTCGTTTTTGATTAATAAAAAAATCAATTTGTTCTTGTAAATATTTTTTATCAGTAAAAAGTTTATCAATATTCATTTAAAATCACCTCATAAAAATTCTGTTCTTTATATATTGGAAAACCTGTTTTTTTTGCTTGAATAATAATATCATCATTATTTAAATTGAATTGTTCAATTGTAGAATAAAAAAATGAAATTGGATAATTAGAACTGATATTTATTTTTTTTCTTAAATTATCTAAATCTACTTTTTTATCAAAGACTACTAATAAATCAATATCACTTCCTTTTTTCTCCTCTTTTATTGAAGCAGAACCAAATAAAATTATTGTGAATAAATTATTTGGAACTTCTTTTAAGAAATTTTTTAATGGAATTCTTACTCCTGAATTTAATTCTTTAAATTTTTTGTATGCTAATCTTGAAAATTCTAATTCAAATATTTTTTTATCATGCAATATATAGAATGTATTTGATAGTGTTTTTTCTTTTTTAATTATATTGTTCTTTTCAAGTTTTTTTAAAGAATTTTGAAGTGAAGAATTTGAAGCTTTAGTTAAATCTTGCAATTGATTAAAATATAATTTATTCTGTTTTTTTTCAAAAAATGCTTTGAAAATATTTTCCTCTGTTTTATTCATATTTATTCTGAGATTTAATTATTTATAAAACTATGCCATTTTTTGGCAAAAATATGCCATTTTTTGGCAATATATCAAATTTTCCAAACCGCTAATATCTAAAATAATCAGTTAAAACCATACTACAATCCCTTTAAAATCTTGTGAACATAACACTCAATAAGGTGCAAAAAGTATATACTAAAACTAAAGTGACAGCAGTTAAACAAGCATAGATAAAATTTTAAAATTTAAGGTTTAATTGTCCATTTAAGACTTAGTTTTAGTAGAAATAAAATAATATTGTTATTTAGAATTTTTTATTCTTTTTTAGGTTAATACCCCGTAGCTCTGTTCTGATTGGGTAGGTGAAAGTCAAATTTCTTTTATTATATATTATCTTTTACTTCAAACCAAGGTATGATTTTAAATTTAATTAAATTTACTTTTACTTTCAAATCTATTATTTCTTGAATTAAGGTGACTACAATATTTATTAAGTTATTTTTTTGTAGTCACCTGCTGTTAATAATGTCAATTTTGTATATAAAAAATTAATTAGTTCTTTTTTTAAACTTTTTGATAGTTATGATTGATACGTAAATAAATTATTTGTAATTCTAAGTATCTAAAATATTAATAAAAAGGATTGGTTTAAAATTTTATTATTGTAATAATTACTAACAAATATAAATATTAATTTTTCAGAGTGATTTTTTTTTATTTTTTTTATTGAAAAATCAATTTTATAAGTTATTTCGGATTTTTATTTATATGCAAAAGAATAATGATTTTTTAGGTAGTCAAAGTATAGGCAAATTATTGTTTAAGATGTCTATGCCTGCAACTATTGCAATGATTGTCATGATGCTCTATAATATTATTGATTCTATTTTTGTTGGAAAGTTTGTTGGAATGTCAGGATTTGGAGCAATATCAATAACATTACCATTTATTATGATCTTTATGGCTGTAGGTCATGGAATTGGCATGGGTAGTTCTTCTCTTATATCAAGAATGTTTGGTGAAAACAAAAAAGAATCTTTAAATAAAGTATTTGGCAATACTATCACTTTAACATTTATTTTTGGGATTGTTATTTCTATATTTTCTTTTTTATTTTTAGATTATATTTTGGTATTTTTAGGATCTACAGATACAATATTAATATTTGCCAAAGATTATTTAAGTATTATATTAATTGGAATAATTTTTCAGTTATTTGCATTGGTTTTTAATAGTATAATTAGAGCTGAAGGGAATGCTGGATTTTCCATGATTCTTATGATAATTTCTGCTTTGTCAAATATTATGTTGGATTATATTTTTATAATAATTTATGATTTTGGAATAAAAGGTGCAGCTTATGCTACTGTTATAGCTCAAATATTAAGCTTTTTAATGACAGTTTTTTATTTTTATAAAAGAAGTGTTATAAATTTTGAAATTAAATATTTAAAATTAGATTATCCTATTATTAAGGATATTTTTAAGATTGGATTAACATCTTTTGCAAGAGAAATTTCTATGGTTATTGTTGCTATTTTAGTTAATAATTCTTTAAAATATTATGGGGGAGATTTAGCAATTTCAATTTATGGGATAATATATAGAGTAATTATTATTATAATTATGCCTTCTATGGGAATATTACAAGGTAGCTTGCCAATAATAGGATATAATTATGGTGCTAAAAAAATGAAAAGGGTACAAGAAATTACTTTATTATCCATAAAATCAAGTACGCTAATTATAACAGTGTTTTTTATTATTGTAATGTTGTTTCCTAATTTTTTTAGTAGTTTATTCACAAATGATTTAGAATTAATAGAAAAAACAAAAGGTGCAATTAGAATATTCATGCTAATGTTTCCTTTGGTTGGTTCTCAAATAATAATTGGTGGATATTTTCAGGCTATAGGTAAAGCAAAAGAAGCATTTATTGTATCTTTAATTAGAACTTTTATTGCATTGATACCTTTAGTTTTGATTTTACCTTTATTCTTTAGTATTAATGGTATTTGGTATGCTTATGTTTTATCTGATTTTATTGGATTTTGTGTATCAATCTTTTATTATAGAAAAGAAAAATATGAAATAAATTTTTTAAAAGATAGTTAAAATAATTAAATCGATGTAGAACTATGAAAAACAAGGTTTTTTAAAATTTTTAATATTTTTTACCCTTAATTGAATTATATGTTCCTAGTACGAAACCAACTGTTGCTCCAAGGTAAGTAGTTAAATCAGGAATCTGTTGTTTTAGAGTAGGATTATTAAATAATGAACCAATAAAACATCCAGTTACTGCTGCAATCGCAGGTATAGATAAATCTAAGCCACTTTTTGTGATTTCATCATATATTGAAAAAGCACAGCCACACAAAGCACTTATAGGAACAGCAATATCAGGATTTGGAGCGGATAAACCTGCTAAACCATAACCGAATGTTGTTAAAGCAATTCGTGATAAGTCTAATTGATCGTTTTCTGTAATTTTTTTTTCTAAATTTTCTTCTGTCATAATAGTTAAAATAAATTAGAATTTATTAATATTGCTAATTTTAGATTTTTGAGTATATTTTTAATAGATTTATTGTAAATTCCTAAAAATATGTTTTCATAAATTGCTAAAATAATAAGTTTTTATTTATATAAATTTTTAAGCTAATTTGCTTGATTTTATCTTATTTTTTTAAAAAAAGGCCTTATTTGTGCATTTTTCTAAATCATTTTATAACTACTACCCTGAGTAACATTTATAAATAAAATACTATTATTAGTAATATAGACAATGGGAGACCCAGATTATGAAAAGGCTTATTTGGCAAGAAAAAAAAAACTAAGAGAGCTACATAAAAAATTAGCAGACACAAAGGCTAATCAGGAAATTTATCATAGGATAATGGGTTCTGTTACTGAGGATAATGATTCGGCTTCTGAGGAAGAAGAGGAAGAAGTCAATTGATTATCTACTATTTAGTTACATGTAAAAAATAAATAATAAGTTTTAAGCTATTTCTTTATGAGATTTCATTTAAAGTTTTTGTTTTCGGCTTTAATGCTTTGCTTTGCATTGTGTTCATCTTTTGTAAACGCTGATGTTGCTGGGGTTTGTTGTTACAATCCTGCAAGTTCTGATATTACACCTGGTTTTGGCTCATGTGGTGAAAATGAGGTTGCTGTGGGTGATTTTTCAACAAATCCATTATGTGATTATCAAGATATGAGAAGGGGATGTCAATATAATGGGGTTTGTTATGCCACTGTTTTTGGTAAATCAATATATGATTTTGGAGAAATAATGACTTATTTTAAGGAAAAAGTTTTAGTTGATGTTAATAAACATTGTTCTTTAGTTGCTTTTTCTGAATCTTGTGCATCTGATTTAAATAATAATGATTTAAGAGAGCCTTCTGGTAATAATACGCCAGGAGATGATGATAACCTTACAGATCCAGATGATTTGTATAATGAAACAGAAACAGGGGATATTTCAGAGGAAATTAAATTTTGTTCTCAGGTTGGCGATCCTTATGGATTTTTTTTTAGTGAATCAGCCTGTAATGATTTAGTAGGATCTGCTGGAAATAAACCATGTATATATAATCCATATCTTTCTGGGAATATGCTTGTTACTTCACCTTTGAATTTTGATTTTTTAAATGAATTTGAAGGAGGATGTATGCCAAAAGCACTTGTTAAGGATTGTTTTGATTATAAAACAAAAGAGTTATGTAGTGCTAATCCTTTAAAGAAAGAACCGTTATATGCTAATTCTAATCTTGATCAATGTAAATGGATTGAAAGTAGTGAATATTTTAATGGTTTTGATATTGATGGTGGTTTTTGTATATCAGAGGCTGTTGAAAAAAAAAAGAATTTTAGGATAAGTAAGTATTCAGATAGATTGAATATGCTTGATAATCCAAGTTTTGAGGATGGGCTTAATAACTGGACAGGTAATGGTGTTGTTATTGCTGATTCAAATGCTGTTCATGGTGAAAATGTTTTAAATATAAATGCAGGATCGGTTGAGCAAACTATTAAATTTCTTGATTCTGCAACTTCATATTTACCTTTGTTATATATAAAAGAGGGAGAATTTTCTCCAACATCTGTTTTAAAAGTTCTTATAACAGAAACAGATAGGGATGGTGGATCTTCTAATTCAGAGTATTTTATTAATTTGATACAATTTAATGGTTCGGCAGAAATTTATCACAAAGTTCAGTTTAATCAGCATCTTACAGGTGAAAATGTGTCTGAACTTGTTCTATCTATATTTACAGAAGATAATGTGTTTATAGATGCTGTTAATTTTGAAAGAGTTAGCGATAATAGCGAGAATGTTGATTATGAATTTTTTAAACCATTGCAAATAATAAATCATGGTGCATCATTTTGTGAGTTTTGTTATGATGGTGAAAATTTGAATTTTTGTAATAATGAGAAATCAGATATTCTTGGAGATTGTTCTTTTATGGTTGAAGATTCTAATACTTTGTATACTTCAAATCTTTCTGATAAATCAAAATATCTTGGATCAGCTGAGAATAAATACATAGATAACTGGTCTTCAATGTCTATTGCTAATGCAAGATTATTTTGTGAAATGTATGTTGATCAAAATACATGTACAGATCCAGAAAATTATGTGAATTCTCATTATGGGCATATGCATGCTCTTGTTTCTGCTAAGGGAGAAACATTATGTCAATGGGATCAAACACATGGATGTTTTAAGGATTCAGATCTTTCTTTAGGTCCTGATACAACAACAATATCAGGTGTCTCAGGTTTTGTTTACAGACATGTATTAAATCCTGAAAGAAGTAATCTTTATGGACATCCTTATCAGTATTTTGCAGATTATACATATAACTCTAGTGAAACAGACTTTTCTGATTTTGCTTATGCTTGTGATGTTGTTCCACCAGTTGCTTATATGTATTTTTCAGGTTACGATGTTGATGGTAAAAGAAGTAGTGTTGCTCCTTCTTCTGCTGATATTAAGACAATTGGAAAAGTTGAGTTTAATCTTGAAGTAAATGATATCTTAGGTTTTGCGTGCGAAAATTTTAGCTTACCAAGGAGTCTTTATGTTGATTATTATGTAAATGATAAGACAAATTTTAAAAAAATTGATAACTCATATTATACAGGTTCTATTCCTGCAAAATCATTTTTTGTTGATGAAAATAATGAAACAATATTAAATGATGGTGCTAATGCTATAAGTATTGAAATTAAAGATCAATCTGGAAATATTGGATATTTCAAGGAGTTTGTGATTGATGTTGATATTAATCCGCCACAGATTATTCTTAATACTGATATAAAGTCCGTTTTGGGTAAGGGAACAATTCTTGATTTTAGTATAGTTGATAAATCTAAAATAAGTTCTTGTAATTTTACTTTAACACCTATGAATATTGATGCTAATAAGGGAATTAAAAGTAGTTTTTATATAGCTTCTGGAAAACTTGAGGATTATAGTTCAGTTATGGGAAGCAATTATAAATTTAATCTTCCTATAAATGAGACAACATCTAATTTTAATGTTTATGCATTAAATGTTACATGTGCTGATGTTTTTGATCAAGTTAATAGTAGTGTTTTTCCCTTATATGTTGATTATAATACTGATTTTGTTTTATTAAATCCTTTACCATTTATCTCATATGAATATGATACTGGTTTTTTAAATAAACAGGTATCTGTTCTTGGTGCTTCTGTTGATAAAAAACTTAAGACATGTGAATTTGATTTTATGGGTACTGATGGAGTAGGTTTACTTTCTGTTGATATTATAAATGATGGATTTAATGTTGCTAAATATTCTAAGAGTGTATTGTTTTATGCAAATATTACAGGAACACTTGATTTTAAGACTCCAGGAATAAAGAATATATCTATTGTATGTAATGATGATGTTGGTAATCAAATAGCTAAGAATTATACATTTGTTTATGATGATATAAAACCTGAAACACTTAATTATAGCATTATAAGTGCTAGTGCTTCTACAAAAACAGCAATAAAGGTTGATGATGCTTTTTATACAAGAAAAGCTTCTGTTACAGATACAAAATTAAATGTTAAAATTAATATAAAAACAGATGGTACAGAATCATGGATGAGTTCAGAAAATATAACACTTAGTTATTTTAATGGTAGTGATTTTTCATCTCAGGTTACAAATTTAAAGGTTGAAGGACCTTCTATTAGTGAAGAATATTATGTTGCAGAATTAAATATTTCAAGTTTTAATGATCTTTCAGTATACAAAGGATTGTTGACAGATTCAAGTGGAAGCGGTCAGATTGGTCTTATCAATAATGATGAATATGTAGAATCTTTTGATGATCTTGAATCTGAGGCAGGATTATATAATCAGACATATAAAATGTCTTTTATGGATAAGGCTGGTAATTTGGAAACAAGTGATGTTTCATTTTTTTATGATGATTCAATTCCTGCGATAAATTTTGAAGGAGATGTGTTAAAGTATAATGGAATGTTATTTACAAGGGTTTTAGAACCTAAATTTAATGTGACATTTAATACACCTTTATATAGAAAATTTAAATGTGATGTAACTATTCCTTATATGAATGGAAATTATAAAAAATCTTTTGATTATACAAATAATTTAGTATTTAGCCTATCAGATATATTAGAGAGCAATCAAATTTTTAAGGATGGAATTTACCTTAAGATGAACATGGTTTGTAAAGATGAGTTTGATTATCAGCTTTCTGCAAATTATGAATTATATTATGACAATGTAAGTCCTTTATTCCATGATTTGTATTTTGCAGGACATAATGAAGTGTACCTTCCAAACATAGGTTCGAATTTTAATTATCAAAATCTTGAGGATTATCTTGTGTTTTCAATGAAAGATACAGGAGAGGTTGGATATGATTGTAAATATAAATTTACATCAACTGATTATTATTGTAATGATGATACTTATAATATAAGTTTTAATGCAAATGGAAACCTTGATTTTTCAACAGGTCTGTTATCATTGTTATCTGATGATCTTGGATCAGGTATCTGTTATAGAAACAGAATTGTTTTTAATAATAAATTGATGAAGGCAAGAGAGGATAATCAGATACTTAATACAAGTATTAAAGTTACTGCAAGTTGTTTTGATAAGGCTGGATTAAGTACTGGGAATAGAATTTTAGATTATACTGTTAAATATGTTTCAGGTGGAAAGATTGTTGATTTTAAGGTAGGATATCAGGAATCTGATATAAATTTTGAAGTTACTACAATGGAAAAGTTTGACGAGATAATAATTGCTTTAGATGAAGATGGGGAAACACAGATTACAAAGCTTGTTATAACAAAAGAACTTGGAAATGGAGTTTATGTTTATAGTGGACAGAAAAGTAAGACATATTTTAAAGGTTATGAGGGAAATATTGGCATTTGGGCTATTGGAAAATGGGTTGACAAGAGTCTTGAGGATAAAAAACAGGCAGTGATTAGTATAGATAACAAAGCACCTAAAGTAATGTTAAATATTCCAGACAAGGATGCTGATAATAATATATTTACAGATAGTTTTGAAATATTACTTTTGGCAGATGAAGTTGGAAACAGTGGTCTTAAACTTGTTAATCTTTATGTGAATGGAAATAAGATGTATTCTTCGGATAATATTAATAGTTATGATACAGAAAATGTAAAAATTATTGATGGAGAGAATGGATTTGATTTTAATAATATGTCATATAATGGAAGGTTGATATATTCAGGCGTTGTTAATGGTCAAAGTTATGTCATAAAACTTGAGGCTTTTGATAATTATGGAAATAAAAATGAAACATCTGTAACCGTAAATGTTAAGGATGGAATAGGAATTGTTATTGTTGATTCTGATAATGCTGTAGTGGACTATAGTGGTTTTAAATGGTTAACAAAGAACAGTGCTCCAGTTTTGGCATTTAAAACTAAAAAAGAATCTTTGCAGTGTTCAGTTTATCCTTTTAATGATGAAGATAAGTGGAGTGGTTTAGTTTCTGATTCTTCATTTTTAGATTTTAGTAGTTTAGATTATTCTTCAACACAGGATGGAGTATATAGATTTGACATGTCATCTTTTGCAGGTTTTGATATTACAAAGGTTGATAGAGAAGATAGGAGTGTTGAAATTTTGATATCTTGTGTAAGTAATCTTGGAAAAACATATATGGCAAAAAGAACACTTGAATACATGAATGTTTTACCTGATTATGTGCTTGAATCTTCTAAGGGATTTGTGTTTAATGGAAATGATCTTACAACATCTATAAGTGTTAAAAGTGTTGGATATAATAGATATGTTTTCTGTGACTATTCTATTGATGGTGCAAATACTAAGAGTATGGGGAATTTGAAACTTGCAAGTAGTTTTTATGAAAATTTAGATTTGTCATATCTTACAGATGGCGAGCATGTAATGAATCTTGAATGCTATGATAAGTTAGGAACAAGAGGTCCTTTAAAACAGTATTACTTTAACATAAATAGAAATGCAGAAATATCAATAACAGATTTGAGTCTTGTCAAAAATAACAAGTCATATTTGCTTGACTCTTTGGATAATGTCTTTTATATAGATCAAAATAAAGGATTCCAATTAAATTTTAAGGCTAACAGGGATGATATAAATTGTAGTTATAGAATTACAAGAGGCAGTGAAGATGTAGTAGAGAGTATAATTAATGTATTTTATAATTTGTTTAGTAAAAGTTATGAAATTTATACAAATAATAATCCTTACTATTATAGGGTTGAAGGCATTGATTTTGCAGATTCAAAAATGAGTTTACTTGAAATTTCATGTAAGGGTGCAAATAATTTGGATTACGTACAGTCATTTAGGGTATTTTATAGACCAGAGCTTGATATGAATTTTTCAATGAAAATAAAATAATTTTATTTTTGTTTTATATTTTTTTGATTAATATTTTACATTTTAGCTTATTTTTTGGTATTTTAACTCTATATTTATTTTTTATCTATTGTATAATAATGAAATAAATTTAAAATACTGTTTTTAGATAGATTATTTATGTCTGGTAAAGAACATTATTCTATCGCTCTTGAAAGAGATGAACTTAACACATCATTTGGCGGAGGGATTCCTAAAAATAGCCTTATACTTTTTGAAGGAGTTGATGGAGCAGGTAAAAGTGTTCTTTGTCAAAGAGTTATTTATTCTTTGCTTGAGAATGGAGTAAAAGTTACATATATAAGCACCGAGTTTAATACTCTTGATTTTATTTCACAGATGGAATCATTAAATTATAGTGTTAGGCAGTATATGCTTGACAATAAACTGCTCTTTATAACGATGGTTCCATATCTTGGTAAAGTGAAATTTAGTAGTAATTTTCTTGAAAAAATTATGTCATCTTCAAAATTGTTTGAAAATGAGGTTTTGGTTTTTGATTCTTTATCTTTTCTTCTTGTAAGAGATAATGCTGATGAGGAACAATATTATGATATTATGAATTTTTTTAGAAAACTTAATAATTTAAGTAAAACTGTTATTTTTACAATAGATCCTACACATCTTGATAAAAAATTTTTGAATCTTTTAACAAGTGTAGTTGATGTTTATTTACAGGTTAAAATACTTTCTTTTGGTGGAGAAACAATAAGAAATGCAGAAATAAAAAGATTTAAAAGACCTTATGATCTTTACAAGGGCAGTATCCCTTTTAGGGTTGAACCAAGAGAGGGTCTGATAATAGAAATAGGTAGTTATTCATAAAAATGGCAAGACAACATTTCTCAAAAACTTTGGATTTTAATGAGGCTATGAGTAAATTTTCTCATTTAAGAGAATATGTAAATAAAATTTCTCAGACAGAGGGAATGCCTGAATTTAAAACCAAACTTGATAAAAGCATGCGTACAATAGATAATCCTAACATAATATATCCAGTAGGAGATCCTATATTTGTTCATTTGTCAAGAGGTGCTAGCAGTTCCTCTAATTCTTCTGAAAACATAAAATATAAAGCCATAATGCCAATTCTAAATGAAACTGAAAGCGAATTATATGAATTGGTAGTTAATAGAATTATTGAGATTGCTCATACTGCAAGGGTTCCTAATTCAGATGAAGAATTAAAAAATATTCTTATAGATCTTTATAATCAAATAATAACTATATCTGATAAGGAAGAAAAACCTGGTCTTTTACACAGTTTTGGTAAGAAAATATCTTTAAATGAAGAACAATATCATAACATATTATTTAATCTTATAAAAGACAGATTAGGTTATGGACAACTTGAGCCTTTATTAAGGGATATATATATTGAAGATATTTCATGTATAGGTGTTGGAGATGTTTGGATAGTGCATAAAATTTTTGAAAGTATAGAAACAAATGTTATTTTTGAGGATGATTTGATTTTAAATAAATATGTTGTTGAGAGTTCTGAGAGAGTTGAAAGACCTGTTTCTGAAGCAACACCTATTGTTGATGCCATAATGCCTGATGGTTCAAGAGTAAACTATATATATTCAAGAAAAGTTTCACTTGGTGGTTCATCTTTTACGATAAGAAAGTTTAACGAAACACCTATATCTGTTCCTATGCTTGTTAATTGGGGTACTTGGTCTGCTGATATGGCTGCTTATTTGTGGCTTTGTTGTGAAAATGGTATTTCAATTTTTGTATGTGGGGAAACAGCATCAGGAAAAACAACAACATTAAATGCCATGACTACATTTATTCCATTAACCCATAAAGTGTATACTGTAGAAAATACTCCAGAGATTACTATTCCACATCCTATATGGCAACATCTTGTAACAAGAGAGAGTGGCCAAAAGAGTGATGTTACAATGTTTGATTTGCTTATAGCTTCTCTTAGAAGTAGACCTGACTATATTATAGTAGGTGAGATAAGAGGTAAAGAGGCTAATATTACATTTCAAGCTATGCAGACAGGACACCCAGTTATTTCAACTTTTCATGCAGGTTCAGTGCATTCAATGATACAAAGATTAACAGGGGACCCTATAAACATTCCTATAGCATTTATGGATAATCTTAATGTTGTTTTGATACAATCTGCCGTTTATGTTCGTGGAAGAGTTGAAAGACGTGTTTTATCAATCACAGAAATTTTAAAATATAATGATGAAGTTGGAAAGGTTTTAACAAAAGAAGTATTCCATTGGGATAGTGGAAAAGATGTTCATCAATTTAGAGGTCTTTATAACAGTTTTATATTGGAACAAAAAATTGGTTTTAAAATTGGTCTTTCTGATACTCGTGAAATTTATGATATAATGAGAAAAAGGGCCAGAATAATAAATGCACTTATAAAAAATGATATCATGGATTATTTTGAGGTTGTAAAGTTATTAAAACAATACAGGATTCTTGGGGATAGGGCATTGCCATTTTCAATAAATTAAAATGAATAAGATTTTATCAATACTTGGTTTTGAGGACATAAAAGCTTTTCTTTTAAGATATGTTATTCCAATAATAGTATTAGATTTGCTTATGTTGTTTGCTTTTAATTATTTTTTTGAAGATTTTTATTTAAGATTATTGGGTTATTTTGTATGTGTATCAATATTGTTTGTTTCAGGTTATTATCCTTTTATGATACTTGGTAAGCAATCTAAAGAGATAGAACAGACACTACATTTTTTTATTACCTATGCTGGAGCGCTTAGTACTGTAAATCTTGAAAGAAAAGAAATGTTTACAGATTTGTCTAAAAAGGTTAGATATCTTGAAATTGCAAATGCCTTTAAAAAACTGATGTATCTTGTGGATAATATTAAATTAGATTTTTCGACTGCTTCATATAAAATATCAAATCTTTATGCTACTCCACATTTTTCAAGATTTTTAGAACGTATGGGTATTGCTTTATCTTTTAATTCAAGTGTTTCAAGTTTTTTTTTACAAGAGCAAGTAGCATTAATGAATTCTTATGCGGTAGTTTACAAGGAAGGGTTAGAACGTATAAAAGTATTACAGGATATGTTTAGTTCACTTATAATGGCTTTTTCTTTTGTTCTTGCAACAATTTTACTTATGCCTTTTTTAACTGGTATAGATGGAACATATTTCTTAAAATTTGGAGTTTTGGGAGTTATAGTTATAGATGTTATGATGGTATTATTTGCAAAATCATTTATTCCAAAAGACAAATTATATCAGGATATATGGGATGATGGTAGAATAAAAATTATGTATATGTTTCTTATAGCTATAACTATAAGTTTATTTTTATCACCAGTAGTTTTTATTATGGACATGAAAATGTCTTTAAAAATTGCTATAATATGCACTCCTTTGTTAATTGTTGGAATATATTCTAATTATCAGGAAAAACTTGTATGGAGAAGAGATATTTTATTTCCTGCTTTTATAAGAAGTCTTGGAAATGTGCATCAGTCAAAAGGTGGAACTCTTACTACAACAGTTGAGACATTGCTTCCGCATAATTTTGGTATGCTAAACAGTATGCTTGAAAGAGTATATAAAAGATTAAAGATAACAAAAGACAAGTTTAATTCGTGGTATTTTTTTTCAAAAGAAAGCGGTTCTGCATTAATTTCTGAGTTTATGGATATATTTGTTACAGTTGTTTATAGAGGAGGATCTGCTGAAGTAGCAGGACAGATAGTTAGTGATAATATGAGTAGAATAAATGGATTAAGAGACATGAAAAGAGAATATGTGTCTTCTTTAAAGGGAAGTCTTTATGGTTCTTTTTTTAGTCTTGCATTAACAGTTTACATAAGTCTTCTTATCAGTGGATTATTACTTTCTATATTTTCATCAATGACTACTGATATAAGTGGAGAGGCAGCTGACATGATAAGTGGTATTTTTCCTATGGATATGAATAGTGATATGGGTGGTTCTACATCTTATGTTGCAATAATAATGGCTGTTCATGCGTTTGCGTGTGGTTTTATGTTGAAAATTGTTGATGGAGGAAATTATTTTTCTTTGTTAAGAGAATCTGTTATAATGCTTTGGCTTGGTGCAATTCTTGAAATAGGTATAGTATATATATTTGCACAGATGTTTGGAACATATTTGTAAAAAATATTTAGCTTTAAGGATAGTATTTTTTTCATGTTTTGTTACTATTTTTATGTTTTAAAAAGATTTATATTAAAATATATTGGTATATTTTCTATGAATAAACATTATTACTACAAAAAGTGTATATCTGCAATTGTTGCAATAGCTTTGTTACTTATTATAACAGTAGTTTCTATTTTAGGTTTTTCTAATTGGTTTAATACATATTCACAAGGTATTTATAGTAATGTTGAGATATCGTCAAAAACAGATACTTCATCTGTTGGAATTGAGACAGTTGTTGGCAATACTTTATATGTAAAAAATAGTTTATACAACATGACTATTAAAGATATCAAAATTGATGGAATTAGTTGTTATGATAATGATACTATTTATAATGTTGGAGTTCTTGAGATAGACATAAGTGATTGTATAAAAAATGTGAGTATTTCTAATCCAAACGTTATGATTGTAACAGATAAAGGAATTATTGAGAAAAATGTTTTGTTAAAAACAGTTTCTAAATCTGATTGTTTACATGAAGGTGTATTAGTATTACATGGTTATTCTAATATTTTTTATTTACAGGAATTTTCAAGTTTAGGATGTGTTAATGAAACAAGAACATGTAATAATGGAATTTTAAGTGGTAGTTATAATTATACTAATTGTAGTACAGAATTAGCACTAGGTGGAGATTATATTGAAGATTTTGAGATTGATGGTACTAATTATCGTGCACATATCTTTACACAAGCTGGTGAACATTCTTTTATTGTTCATAAAAATAATTTAGATGTAGATTATTTGGTTGTTGCAGGAGGTGGAGGTTCAGGTTATATTGCTGGTGGTGGAGCTGGTGGAATGTTAAATGGGAGTCTTATTGTTTTAAATGATACATATAATGTATTAGTTGGTGCTGGTGGAATGTATACAGGTCCATCAGGAACGACTTATGGTACAAATGGAAATGATTCTGTTTTTGATGGTATTGTTGCATATGGTGGTGGAACAGGTGGTAAGGATGGAGCTACTGTTGGAATGTCTGGTGGAAGTGGTGGTGGTGGCGGTGCACAAGGTTCTACAGGTGCTTTAGGTGGTGCTGGAGTTCTTGGTCAGGGAAATAATGGTGGAAATGGAGGAAACAGTAGAGGAGGAAGTGGTGGCGGTGCTGGATCTTCAGGAAGTTTAGGAGGAATTGGAGGTTCTGGGAAAGTATCTGAAATATTACCTTTAGATGTGGCAACTTCTTTAGATATAGGAGAAATTTATAATAATCAAGTATGGTTTGCAGGTGGTGGCGGAAGTTATATCTATCCTAATCAATGGGTAGGTGGTGGAGTAGGTGGTGGTGGTTATCGTTCTGCTGATGGAACTTTACATTATTTACCAAAAAACACTACTGGTGGCGGTGGTGGTGGACATTGTGGTCAAATTGGCGGTTCAGGTATTGTAATAATTCGTTATGCAATAGACTAATTTTTTGTTTTAACTTTTAAAAACACCAAAACATTATAAAAATATAATATAAAACAATTTTATGAAATCTAAACTCTGCATAAGTCCGATAATATCAACAATTTTAATACTAGTTATAACCATTCTTTCAGTTACAAGCTTTTTATCTTGGTATAGTTCCTATGAAAGTAATCTTAATACAAAAATAGAATCAACTGTTAAGCAAGGTAATTCAATAATTATAGAAACCATAGCAGGTTCAGTTTTATATGTAAAAAGCAATGAAAATACTACAATAAAAAGCATAAAATTAGACAATAATGTTTG
>Ga0334889_1000117_pt1 | contig 129162 bp, 90 predicted proteins | sample GraSluR1_MG_2_FD_207222 | JGI IMG/M metagenome (GOLD analysis project Ga0334889, IMG submission 207222) | Sludge microbial communities from methane-producing bioreactor in Wageningen University, Netherlands - Granular Sludge_8_08-R1 | ecosystem: Engineered > Bioreactor > Anaerobic >...
AACACGGAAACCCTGGATGCCCACAAACCGGCGCATCAGTATAATTCCAGCACCGGAGTGGTTACGGTGAACCTGCCGTCGAACCCCCAGAACGCACCAATGACGGTCCGGGCAGCGGCCCAGAACCCCTACCGCAGGTGGATCGTGGAATGGGCTTCGGAAACAACCGGTCAAGTGGTAGGTGAAAAAGTTATCCCCATGCCCTTTTACGAGCAGGTGGGCGAAACCTGCTGGGCCGCGGACGCGCTTATGCTGACCAAAGCGGTAACCCCCTATAAAGACCGCGAGGCCGAAGTTGAAATCTACAACTTCATGAAGGCCTTAAACATCGGGGTTTCAGGCGGGATAGGCATGACAGCCTTTTTGAAGAACCTGCTGCAGCCCATCCACGACTTCAGCGGCGGGGCCAGTGTTAAATCGTCCAACTTTATCATTAACGCGAACCTGCGCTGCGAACTGGTGGAACTCCTCAAAAAGGATCTTCCGGTGATTTTGCGCCTGCCCGTACACACCGTGGTGGTGGTAGGCTACAGGATCACCACCACCCCGGCGGGAGCGCGTACCTACGAATTCGTGATTCACGATTCCGAGGGGATGAACCCCCCCAACGCCAACGAGGGGTTCATGTATACCTTGCGCGACTGGACCTGGTTCGAAGCCCGGCTATCCAGCATCTCCAACCAGATCCTGTGGGTGGACGACAAGCCTCACGCCCAGCGGGCCCTGCAGACCATCGGGCTGCCCTCCCATGACAAAGTCGGCGAGTTGGGATTTGTATATAATAATGACCATGGCGCTAAGATCAAAATCAGACTGGGTTTTTCGGAGAACGAGCCGAAAGGATATGCCTGGTATTTTGTCAATGATAAGACCGTTTCTATCCCATACCGGGCGGAAGAGCTTTACCTGAACCTGCCTGTCTGGAATGCGGATTTAGACCAGAGTGTGGCAGTCCGGCTGGAAGTCAAAATACTACAGTCGGGAAATACCACACCGGCTTATGCCCATACGGAGGACATCACCCTGGGCACAGATAAGGGGCCCCACTGGTTTGAAAAACATATACCCGTCTGCAGCTTTAGCAAAAGCACGGGGAGCAACGACTATACACTTCAGGTCAAGCTTTACAAAGGGTCTGTTTACCAGGATGGGTACGCCGTTGATTTCACAATGGAGGAAGGACCGTTTATCTGTTCATTAAGCACGGATAAAGGCGAGGCGGGAACGGCGGTAACCATCACCGGCAGGGGCTTCGGAGCCACCCAGGAAAGCAGCGAGGTTACCTTTAACGGTGTGCCGGCCAGGGAAATTGTCTCCTGGTCGCCCACGTCCATTATTGCCAGGGTCCCCGGCGGCGCCACCAACGGCAACGTGGCTGTAACTGTGGAAGGCAAGGAGAGCAACGGTCTCCCCTTTGAAGTAAAGCCCACGGATCTGGTCTACCCGGTCCGGATTAGTTTCGTTTCGGGGGAGAATCACAATATGGAGGAGTTTAATAACAGAGAAGGCCTGATTAGTTTGGGAACCGGCGCCGCCGGCCTCGGGCTCACGGTTTTTGTTCGAAACCAGTACGGCGGATATGAATGTTTTTATTCCCTTAGCAACTATACTCAGCAGGAGGTAATAGAGGATACCAGTTACAGGCTGCATACCCGGGACAAGGTCGTGACTGTAGATCTGACCGGCGCCGGCTTCCTGGCCAAACTGTTTTCAGATTCTAAAACCGTGCACAAGGTTACCTCAAGCAACCCGCGGGAATGCTACGACCAGACCATAGAAAATTTACAGGTCGAGGGTATGGTCAGTAACGGCAGGGCCAGCGGGACCATCCACTGGGACAGTCGTCATGTAAATACCTGTAATTCCCAGGATGATTCGATGTATTATAATTACAGTTTCGTTCCGGATAATTAGTTATAAGTTATTATTTGCCGGTAACCCCCGCAAGCGAAGGTTACCGGCAAGCCCCTCCCGGCAGGCGACAAAATAACAAATATTTAACTTGACAGGCATTGATATAATATACATAATATGTCAAGTGTTTTTTGGGAGGGAACTTGCTTGAAAAAAGAATGGCGACTTTTTTGGATGTTGGCCATCACCCTTTCCCTGACCCTTGCAGCGGGCTCACTTCTAAATAATACTTATTGCTACCTTCAGGTGCTCCTGAACCGGCTTTAAAAACGGTACCGTTTATTTTAAGGGGACATACTTATTGGCGGCGGCCCCCCCGGGAAGCCGCTATTTTTATTATGGGACAGCCCGGGATTCCCGGGATTCTCTTGTTTTTACAGACATCTTGTTGTAAAATGATTTGATAGCTAATAGCTTTTGATTGGAGGCTGTAATTCTCATGGTTGAAAAAGATATTTTTACGGTAAAGAAAGGCCTGGCGGAAAGGTTGAAGGGCGGCGTCATCATGGATGTCACAACCCCCGAGCAGGCAAAGATAGCGGAAGAGGCCGGCGCCTGCGCGGTTATGGCCCTGGAAAGAGTCCCGGCGGATATCCGGGCGGCCGGCGGCGTGGCCAGAATGGCCGAACCAACTGTTATTCTCCGGATCAGGGACGCTGTAACCATTCCGGTTATGGCGAAGGCGAGAATCGGCCATTTTGTCGAGGCTCAAATCCTGGAATCCCTGGGAATCGATTTTATAGACGAGAGCGAAGTGCTGACCCCGGCGGATGAATCCTTCCATATCAATAAACGTGCTTTTAAAGTCCCCTTTGTGTGCGGGGCCAGAAATCTGGGTGAGGCGCTGAGAAGAATAGGTGAAGGGGCGGCGATGATCCGGACCAAGGGGGAACCCGGCACCGGCAATGTTGTGGAGGCCGTCCGGCACATGAGAATGGTAATGGGGGATATCCGCAGGGTGCGGCATCTGCCTGAAGAAGAACTGATGTCAGCCGCCAAGGAAATGGGGGCGCCCTACGAATTGCTCCTTCAAGTTGCTGAACAGGGCCGCCTGCCCGTGGTTAACTTTGCCGCCGGCGGCATCGCCACCCCGGCGGACGCCGCCCTGATGATGCAGCTGGGCTGCGACGGCATATTTGTGGGCTCCGGCATCTTTAAATCCAGCCGGCCGGCCGTGCGGGCGAGAGCTGTCGTAACCGCCACCGCCCATTACAACGACCCCAAGATCCTGGCGGAGGTGTCCAGGGATCTGGGCGAGGCCATGCCCGGAATTGAAATTCCCACCATTGCGCCCGAACAAAGGATGCAGGAACGCGGCTGGTAGGGTGGAAGCTGTACCATAGCCGGGGTGGTTTAAAAGGGAACCCAACCGGTGTATACTTGCCATTTGCCCCGGGGAGATTAAGCCGGGGAATAAAACGCCCCTGGCGCCGGGGGTGGAGGGGAACCGGCCCCTTTGGATAACACAGTTGTATCGACCTGGGCAGGGGGAATATCCGGCGGCAATTAATTCATCCGGGCAGACGATATCTTAACGCCGCCGGCCGCCGTATACCGTCCCCCGGACAAGGGCTTTTTGCCCCGTATTGAGCTTGCGGGCCGAATTTGTTAAATCTTAAGAATATAACATCTATAATTTAACCTATTGCAAATATAAAACACATGTAGTAAGATGTAAAACAAGTTTATATAAAACCCAGTGAAAGGGTAGAGTAACCCGTCGTAAGCCTTGCAGAGAGCCGGTGGCAGCTGTGAACCGGTAGGGCCGACAGGTGAAATTGGCTCCCCGGAGGGTGTTTGCTGAAAACAAGAGTAGGCAAATACGGGCAGATCCCGTTATCACAGGCTCAAGAGGACCGGACCTTTTGGTTTCCGGTCAATAAGGGTGGCACCGCGGGAGATAACCTCTCGTCCCTGCTTTAAGCCGGGATGGGGGGTTTATTATTTTTAGCTGCCATATTTTAGAACACACTGATTATTTGAGATTGAAGGGAGAGTCTTATTTTGCAGGATAAACAATATTTGATGGTTCCCGGCCCCACACCCGTTCCCCCCACTGTCATGGCAGCCATGTCCAGACCCATAGGCGGACACAGGGCGGAGGAATTTGCCCAGCTGAACAAGCGGGTTGTGGAGAAACTGCAAAGGGTTTTTCAAACCAAAAACGATGTTTTTGTCGTCACCCATTCCGGTACCGGCGCCCTGGAAACAGCCATTGCCAATACCGTCAGCCCCGGGGACAAAGTGCTGTCCCTGATTACGGGGAACTTTGGGGAGCGTTTCGCCAATATCGCCAGGGCTTACGGCGCCGAATTAATCGCTGTGGAGTTCGGTTGGGGCAAAGATGTGGACCTGGGGGTTGTGGAAGAAAAGCTGAAAGAGCACCCAGATGTCAAAGTTGTTCTGGCTACCCAGAATGAAACCTCCACCGGCGTTGTCAATGACATTGCCGGCATCGGCGCCCTGGTTGCCGGGACCCCGGCCCTGCTGCTGGTGGATGGTGTCAGCGGGGTGGGCGCCATTGAGATCAAGGTGGACGAATGGAATGTGGATATGCTCTGCGTTGCCTCCCAGAAGGCTTTGATGCTCCCTCCGGGACTGGCTTTTGTTACCGCCAGCGGAAAAGCCTGGGAAGTTATCCGGGAGAACCAGTCACCCCGCTTTTACTTTAGCATGCCGGCCCATAGGAAGTCCTACGAAAAATTCAATACCGCCTATACCCCCGCCGTATCGTTGTTCTATGGCTTGGAAGCGGCGCTGGATATGATGCTGGCGGAAGGAATGTCCAATGTCTATGCCCGGCATGCGCTGCTGACCAGGGCCACCAGGGCCGCTGTCAGGGAAATAGGGTTAAAATTGCTTACAGAGGATCGCTGCGCTTCGAACGCCCTTACCGCTATTTGGAGTCCGGAAGGAATCGGGGCGGACGAAATCCGCAAAGTTGCCAAGAACCATTATGGTGTTGCCTTCGCCGGGGGCCAGGGAATCCTGAAGGGCAAAGCCATGCGTATTGCCCATATGGGGTTTTGCGATAAAACGGATATATTAATTGCAGTGGGCGTCCTGGAAATGGCCCTGGCCCAGGTGGGTTATCCAGTGCAGCTAGGCGCCGGGCTCCGGGCGGCCCAGGAAGTATTTTTAGGGAGGCGAAAATGATGAAGGTACTGGTACTTGACGGCGTTGAGGAAGAGGGTCTGGGGGCCCTGAGACAGGAACCGGATATTGAGCTGGACATCCGGGGTAAAATGACGGAAGATGAACTGGTGGGCATTATCGGGGATTACGAAGGCATGATTGTGCGGAGCGCCACTAAAGTAACCTCGCGGGTACTGGAAAACGCCCCGAAGTTAAAGGTTGTGGGCCGCGCCGGCGTGGGCGTCGATAATATAGATGTTGCCGCGGCTACCACCAGGGGAGTCCTGGTGGTGAACGCCCCCGGGGGCAACACCATCGCGGCCGCCGAGCATACCATTGCCATGATGATGTCCCTGGCCCGGAAAATACCCCAGGCCAACGCCTGTCTGCGTTCCGGCAAGTGGGATAAGAAGTCTTACATGGGCGTTGAGGTCAGGGATAAGGTCCTGGGTGTCATCGGGCTGGGCCGGATTGGTTCCGCCGTGGCCAAGCGCGCCCAGGGTCTGGAAATGAAAGTGGTTGCCTACGATCCTTACATTACCGAAGAGAACGCGGCCTTGCTGGGCATCAAGCTTCTGCCCCTGGACGATTTACTAAAACTTGCCGACTTTATAACGGTTCACCTGCCCATGACCAAAGAGTCCAGGTATATTCTGGGGGAAAGGGCCTTCTCCCTGATGAAAGACGGCGTGCGGATAATCAACTGCGCCCGGGGGGGCGTGCTGGATGAAAAGGCTTTAGCGGGGGCCATGGAGTCCGGCAAGGTGGCCGGCGCCGCCCTGGATGTCTTTGAACAGGAGCCGAATACCGCCAGTCCGCTCTTTGAGTTTAATAATTTTATCGCCACGCCCCACCTGGGCGCATCCACCTCGGAAGCTCAACTCTGTGTGGCCTGTGACGTGGCGGAGGAAATTGTGGCCGCTTTGAAGGACAGATTCGTTAAAAACACGGTGAATATCCCCTCCCTTAGCCCGCAGGCCCTGGCCGTGGTTAAACCCTATCTTCATCTGGCTGAAAAGATGGGCAGGTTTACTGCCCAGGTCATCAGCGGGAGGGTAAGTCAGCTGGAGATCACTTACAGCGGGGACCTGGCCAAACAGGAGGTCTCACCCATCACCAATTCCATTTTGAAGGGTTTTTTGGATAGCATCCTGCAGGAAATGGTTAATTACATCAACGCCTCCTTTCTGGCTAAAAACCGGGGCATTCAGGTCATACAAAGGCAGACGGAAAGGAACGGGGATTACGCCAACCTGATTACTGTAAAGGCGGTTTCCAACAAGGACGAAATCTCGGTGGCCGGGACTATTTTTGGGGGCGTTGACGCCCGCATCGTCAGTATCGACGGCTACCATGTAGACGCGGTGCCGGAGGGCCACATGCTTTACATCCCCCATATCGACAAGCCCAGGATCATCGGTCCGGTGGGCAATCTTATCGGCGAGCACGACATCAATATTTCCGGCATGCAGGTCGGCCGCAAGGTGATTGGCGGGAAGGCGGTTATGCTGCTTAACGTGGATGCCCTGGTGCCCCAGGAAACCCTTGACGGGATAAATAAGATCGACGGGGTGCTGGGAGTTAAAAATGTAAGTATCTAAGGAACTTGCTGGAATTGGAATTAAGAATATTGGCAGGGGCGCCGCATCGGCAGGGCGCCCTTTTTATATAGAAAAAAGACCTCAAGCGGTCCCCGATAAAGGAAGCCCTCCCGTTTCGGTTTTACAAACCACCGGGCTTGTAGTATAATATTACAATTAAACTCGTTAAGCAGCGGTAAAAACTGTTAAATTTCCAGTGGGGGTAGATTCTTTTGCTTGACCTTAAATTTGTCCGCAATAATCCTCAGATTGTTCAGGATGCCCTTCTTAAGCGGGGTTCGGCGGTTATCCTGGATGAATTCCTTAAATTGGACCAGGAGCGCCGGGAGAAGCTTTTTGTAGTGGAGCAGATGAAAAACAGGCGCAACCTGGTTTCCGAGGAAATTGGGCGCTTGAAGAAAGCCGGTAAAGATGCGCCGGAGATGGTGCTGGAAATGCGCGACCTCTCCCAGCAGATCAAGGAAATTGATGAAGCGAACAAGAAGCTGGAGGAAAAACTGCAGGAGATCCTTCTTGACATCCCCAACATACCCCACGAGACTGTGCCGGTGGGACAAAGCGAAGCTGACAACAAAGTGGTGCGGACCTGGGGAAAACCGCGGGAATTTAAGTTTGACCCGAAGCCCCACTGGGATCTGGGCGAGGATCTGGACATCCTGGACTTCGAGCGGGGCGGCAAGGTTACGGGAGCACGCTTTACCTTCTATAAGGGTCACGGGGCCAGGCTGGAGCGTGCGGTGATCAATTTCATGCTGGACCTGCACACCAGTCAGCACAATTATGTGGAAGTTTTTCCGCCCTTTATGGTTAACCGGGAGAGTATGATAGGAACCGGGCAGTTGCCCAAATTCGCGGAGGACATGTTTAAGATAGAAGGCCTGGAGTACTATCTAATCCCGACTGCGGAGGTGCCGGTAACCAACCTGTACCGGAATGAAATCCTGGACGGGGAGCGGCTGCCCATCCTGCATTGCGCCTACAGCGCCTGCTTCAGGGCGGAGGCCGGGGCCGCCGGAAGGGACACCCGGGGACTGATCCGGCTGCACCAGTTTAACAAAGTGGAGCTGGTTAAGTTTTGCCGGCCGGAAGATTCCTATGAGGAGCTGGAAAAACTGACCTGGAACGCCGAGAGGGTGCTCCAGATTTTAGGACTGCCTTACCGGGTTGTTAATTTGTGCACCGGCGATCTGGGCTTTTCCGCTGCCAAGACCTACGACCTTGAGGTATGGCTGCCCAGCTACCAGGGCTATAAAGAAATTTCCTCCTGCAGCAATTTTGTTGATTTCCAGGCCCGCCGGGCCGGCATTCGCTTCCGGAACGCCAGGGGCAAAGCCGAACTGGCGCATACTTTGAACGGGTCCGGGCTGGCTGTGGGCCGCACCGTGGCCGCCATTCTGGAAAACTACCAGGAGTCCGACGGCTCAGTGACCGTACCGGAAGCCCTGCGCCCCTATCTGGGGGGTCTGGTCAAAATCGGCTGAGATGTTAAATTGCGCAGGGTTATTGTCAGGCGGACCCTTAACAAATTCCGGGTTTACTGCCCGGCAAATCCTTCGGACAGCCCTGGTTATCCGCCTGGCAAATTCCTTAAAAAGCGCCGGGATAATCACCTGACTGATGGACCGGTCAAATACGGCTTAAAACCAGCCCCGGCGGGTATGAAGGATGGGCGTAATATTTAAGCGGGAAAAAAGGGGTCCTTAACAGAAAAAAGATCTCAAGCGTCTCCCGCTTAAGGGAACCCCCCCTCCAGGCGAGTATGATCAGATCAATGTTTTATGAAAATGTATCCGGGTAAGTATGCGTATGTCAGTGTTCTGTGAAAATGTCCCCGGGTGAGTATGCTTATTGACACGGGGTTGTTTCTATGCTAAACTGTACCTTGCATTATTTATTTCCCTTACCCTTATTGGGGGATGACCCGGCACGGAGGGGTGTCCGAGCGGTTTAAGGAGGCGGTCTTGAAAACCGTTGAATCTTCACGGGTTCCGTGGGTTCGAATCCCACCCCCTCCGCCAGCAGACAGCCCAATTTAATTTATCTTTGGAGAGTTGGCCGAGTTGGCTGAAGGCGCTCGCCTGCTAAGCGAGTATACGGGCAAAACCTGTATCGAGGGTTCGAATCCCTCACTCTCCGCCAGGGAGTTTAAAGCGCACATCCGTTGGGTGTGCGCTTTTGTGATGCTTGTAAAAAAGGTTGCAGGAAGGGGTTTTAAGAAAGTAAAATATTTTTGCTGTGAAAGGAAGCTGCATATTATTAGAACACCCGTAATGGGGTTGCCGTTTGTTCAGGTTCAAATCTAATGTTGTTAGGAATTATCCGGGCGCCGCGGAATCGCAGTAAGCGTAAAGTGTTTTTTAAACCGGCGGTAAAAGCCGGTTAAAAAGGAATGCCAAAACGGTTCATAAACCAGTCATCGTCATATTTTCTCTGATTAAAATAACGTTCCCGCTGTTCGAGGACCCCTCCATCCAGGACCCTTTTCACTAGACTTCCGGAGGGGACCTGACGCCGGACCCTGGCGATGCGTTCTTCCTTGAAATGAGAATAAGCCATCCTCAGCAAGTTATAGTGGACGTGGTCCATGGACACGTGGTAGGGATGCCTTTGGCGAAAGAGATGGAGAATTTTGACGGCGGGATTCAGATACAGGTTGAACCCGAAGAGCCACAGTTTGAGGGAAAGCTCAACATCTTCGTAGCCCCAGACAAGAAAACCCCCTTCAAACCCACCGACCCGGCGGAAGGCTCCGGCCCGGACCGCCAGGCATCCTCCGGGAAGCAGGGGGACAGGGGTAAGACCCATGTTCCGGGGCGGAGGGAGCCAGACGGTTTCCAGCTCTTCGTTCCAGGTTTGCCCGTAACCGGCTGCCGCGGGATTGCCCAGGGAACCTATGGCAGGAGATACTGCGTCCACACCTGGGCGCTGGAAGGCTGCCAGTAGTTTTTCCAGCCAGCCTTCCGGAACCGTGATATGGGCGTCACAAAAAATCAGGATTTCGCCCCGGGCGGTTGAAGCACCCATATTCCTGGCCCGGGCCGCGCCCAGTCCGGGGCAGGTCAGATGTTTAACCCCGGCGTAAGCAGCGTTGCCATTCAGGAAATGGCAGCAGCCGTCGGCGGATTCGTCGTCAACAATAATTATTTCAACCCGCTCAAGGGGTGTGACGGCCAGGATGGAGTCTGTGGTCATTTTAACGTTAGTCCCTTCATTTTTACAGGGAATAACAATGGAGGCCAGCGGTCCCTTGTTTTTACCGGATATCTGCATCATTACACCTGCCAGTTGTTTTCTAACAGTCTATTAACTGGGCAAGGGAAAAGAGCGGATTTCCGGTTAATTAATACGCATTATTTTCACCGGGGCATGGTGTTTCCAGGCTTGGCGGGTAAAGGATGCGTCCCTGTAGCCTTCGGTGGGGTGCGAGGCAAACACCGGTGTTGGGGAAAAATAAGTATTGTAGAATGAAGCCGCCGGCTTTTTACCCAAATGGCAGATCATAACGCCTTGACGGGTAGCCATGAATTTGATACAATGTAACCTGCCACCTAAAAGGCAACTAATGCGCGCCTGTAGCTCAGCTGGATAGAGCGTCTGACTACGGATCAGAAGGCCGGGGGTTCGAATCTTCCCAGGCGCGCCAGTAAAATCAAGCCCTCCGGGGATCGCCAAACGGCGCCGAAGGGCTTTTTGGTGCCCGGTGTTAATTTTCGCCCAAAGTGAAAGAACTATCAATTTTATCGACTGCCCGGCGCTTCAGTTTTTCCGTAACATGGATGTAAATATCGTTGGTGGTGCTCTCTTTGCTGTGGCCCAGGAGCTCCTGGATGGTCTTGGTTTCTTCGCCGGCCTCCAAAAGCCTGGTGGCAAAGGTGTGCCGCAGCGCATGGGGGCTTATGTGTTGCAGGCCCAATTTCTTCCGGAAGGCCCCAAAGCTGCGGTTAAAATTGTCGGGCCAGATGCCTGGGCGGGTATAATATATGTCCGATCTCTTCGGCCAGAATGCACTTGAGCAAGTGAGGGCTGGCCTTTATGGAATCATCCAGGGTTATTGTTTTTTTATTTGCGTCGGCCCTGCCGAGATGTCCGGGGTTTTTCCCGCGCAGGTTTCAAAAGTCTATTTCAATGCCGAGTATTCTAGCGATTTCAAATAAATCTTCTGTTGTCAGCATGGGACTTTATCACAGTCCGCTTTGATGCTACTTATATATGTCCCCCCGGGGTCCGATTACAAGCACAATTACTATTAACTCCCCTTCGTTGACTATGTAAGTAGCCCTGCAGTTGCCGATGCGCAGTCTATGTAGACCTGCGAACTGCCCTGTAAGAGGTTTTGCCCCCGGCAGGTGATAGGGACCGGCTTTAAGTAATTCCAATTTGTTCAGTATGCGCGTGGCTTTTGTCTTGTCCAGGCTGGAAAGGTACTTGGCGGCTTTTGATGAGAGCCTGATTTTATAGGTTTTCCCTTTTTCGGAACTCATCGAAATCCACCCACTCCCCGCGGGCAGCTTCCTCAAGCGCCAGTTTTATATCGGCAATTTCGTCTTCGCTGAAATGGTCATCGCTGATTATAATTTCATCCAGTATGGCGCGCAATAGTTCAATTTTTTCTGATGTGGAAAAGTCTTTTATCTGCCGGACGATACCGTCCAAGCGGGAGGCGGACATTTTCATCACTCCTCTTCGCCACCATCATTAAATATTCCCGAAACGGGGTAATCGGGACCGTGCGCCGCAATGCCGCCTTCCCAGACGCTGCCGGCGCCGCCGCCGGCGCTGTTGCCCCCGGGCGGACCGAATTTTTCAACGGCTTTTCCAATCATTTTAAACATTATGTCTTTGGGCAGGCCGAACTCGGCGCATATGTTTACTATGCGTATTATGGCGTCGCCGAGGTTCTTCTCCTGGAAAGACGGGGCAAAGTCCGGGCTGGGATTCTTTTCGGTTTCCCGGGGAGGGGTAGGGTCGTCGGTGCGGCCCAGGAGGTAGTCGGTTGATACCATGTAAAAGTCAGCCAAAAGTTTAACTGACTCTAGATCTGGTTCTGTTCTTCCAGTTTCCCAATTCGCTAGTGTGGCACGAACAAGGCCAGTTAACAAAGCGACATCCTTTTGTTTTAGGTCTTTTCCTTCTCGCAATATTTTTAACCGCTCTGCTATTGTGCTCATTTACCACACCTCATCTATAGGATAACTAAAATAGATGCTAATATTCAACAAATGTGCTAAAAACGCAAAATAATTTTAAAAATATAGTTGACGGTGCTAAGACAGCACAAGCCAACAGGCACTGACGGCCAGTAGGGAGGGGGTGTAAGTATGGTCACCTATTACGAAAGCTGGACAGAAGAAGAGCTGCGCAACGCCATTTGGCAAGTAAAAAAACGGATTAATCGAAGCCCGGATTGGGGAGATGCTGTTGTCTTGGCGTTTGCGCCGGCAGTAGGGATATTTGACCCCGTGTCAACCGGGTTACTGAGAGAAGCACAAAAATTAAGCCCTCCGGGTTTTCACTCCGGGGGCAATTTTGTTTTTTGGGGATAATTTGGGGATAGTCCGGCAATGTAAGATTTAAGTAGGAGAAACGGGGCCCTAAACAGAAAAGAGACTACTGTGCGTTTGTCACAGATTTACAATAATGTTATTATAGCTTAAAATAAGATTCCAGGGGATAGAATAGTTAAGAGAGTTGGTGTTGTGGGGGTTTTTGAACCTAAATTGTAATCGGTTCGATAGGAGATTGTAGAGGGAGGTGGTAACGTGACCGATAAGGAGCAAACGGGGTTTGATACAAAGGCTCTGGCCAAACGATTCAGGGATGCCCTTAACGAGGCCATACAGGAGGACCCCGTCCAGCATATCCGGGAAGCTTTTCAAGAGCGGTTGGGTGAGCCGGCGGATAGGCGGCAGGATATGCAATCGCCCGGTGGGACTGTTGGGAATGACCTGCAACAGCATGGGGCCCAGCGCGAACCCTGGTGGAAAAGGGTGTTTAGATGGTAGGTGCAATTTGGGTGCAAGCAAGTGTATATTAGACTTGAAAGAGTATTATAATTCTTTGGCGCCGTGAATTGTAATTTGTTATCTATGGATCAGCGCTTGGCTTAAGGTTTTATTCAGCCCCTAATTCCCTTTTCATTTTCGCTGAATTATTAATTTCGCCTGCTTGTTCCCGCTAAAAAGACTCATCGTTATGATTTCACAAGTGGAATTGAAATTCCCCCGGTTTACCCCTCAGACAAAGCCCGGGGCGTAACACACCTGAAAAATGAGGTGTTACCCGGTTCTCACACCTTGACAAACTGCTAAAAAAAATGTAATATTTTTATTGCTATTGTTTATGCGCCCGTAGCTCAGGTGGATAGAGCAGCGGTTTCCTAAACCGCGTGTCGGGAGTTCGAGTCTCTCCGGGCGCGCCAGGCAAAATTGAGGCTTCCGGGGTTTTCCCGGAAGCCATTTACGTACCTGAAGATCGTGACCAGGGTTCCCAATTCTGTTTTTTCAGTATTGGCTCCGAGGGAGCGCCAAGTTCTGCAACTGACGGTGGAAGGTAAAACTCGGAATCAAATTTCCCGGGCTTTATTTATCAGTGAACAGACAGTGGAATCACATCATTGCAACATTCATCTGCTTGACTATTTCCGCCTGACCGGACATTTTCTTGTTGGCGGCGGCCAGTTCCTGGGAACTGGCTGAATTCTGCTGGGTTACCATATCGATTTGGTTTAAGATATCATTGATTTGTTCAATCCCATGGGCCTGTTTTTTTGCTTAAAGATTCCGCATGGATTCCGCTAAGGGGCCGGTTAGAGGTGTCAGCGTACCGGCAATGCCGGCGGCTTCCTTAATTGACCCCCTCTCCATGGCCGGAAATACTTTTTCCATAACGATGTTGTGGTATGTTGTTGTTGTTTCACCAGATGTCGAATGATAAAGCGCAGGGCGTGCCGGGCAAGCACAAGGTGTTTCCCGGTCGCGGGTTCGGGCGGAGATATTGTTATTGGGGAAATGTTATTGCCAGGAAAGAGGATGTTGCGGTGAAATTAGAATCGGATGAACGGTTTGCGGGGGTTTTATCCGGCGCCGGCGCCTACGTTTTATGGGGAATACTCCCGATCTACTGGAAACTGGTGGACCGGGTGCCGGCCCTGCAAATTATGTCGCACCGGGTTATCTGGTGTTTTTTATTTATGGCCCTGGTTTTGCTGGTTACTAAAAAACTGAGGTTTTTTTTAAGCGAGCTGCGTGGGATATTTTCCAGCGCAAAAATGTTTTTTAGTATTTTCCTGGCCTCGGTGTTAATCAGCGTAAACTGGTTGACCTATATCTGGGCCGTGAACAACAATCATATTATTGAAACAAGCCTGGGATATTATATTAATCCCCTGGTCAGCGTTTTACTGGGGGTGATTATATTAAAGGAAAAACTTTCGTTATGGCAAATGGTTTCCTTTTTCCTGGCCGCTATCGGGGTATTGAATATGACCTTGCACTTTGGGGGTGTTCCCTGGATTGCTTTAATCCTGGCTTTAAGCTTTGCTCTTTATGGGTTGAGCAAAAAAATCATTCACCTCGGCGCTGTTTCGGGAATTGCCGTGGAAACCCTGTTTATTTTCCCTTTCGCCTTGATTTATCTCAATTATGCCCATAACAGCGGAGTTGGTGCCTTCACCTGGCACAACCCGGTTGTTTCCCTTATTTTGGCCGGGGCGGGTATTGTTACGGCCGTACCATTAATATTATTTGCCGGCGGGGCCAAACGCCTGCCTTTGTCCATTATTGGGTTCCTGCAGTATATCACCCCGACCATGACGCTGATATTAGGGGTTTTCCTCTACCACGAGACCTTTAGCAGTGTTCACCTGGTTTCCTTTGCATTCATCTGGGCAGCCTTGACGATCTTTACCCTGGCCAGATCCAGATTATTAATCCTGGCGGAAAACATGCTTTTAAGAAGCTGCTTGTTTTTAAAGAACTCTGCGGATAAATAAAGGTTAACAGGCGCATCTAATAAAAAAACAACAGGCAAGATCAAACTCCCGGACAGGGGCGTTCAGGGGTCTTGTCATTTCCGGATTTTTTTTGGCCTTGCAAGCAATTGCGGGGCTATTTTATTTCTTTGCTTGCGCCTGCAGGTGTTCTTTGCCGTATTGCAGGTTTGTTTTTTTCGAACGAATGATAATTCGAACTTGAGCTGAGAAGCTGGTGAATTTGGTGAAGGATTGAGGGGGATGGATAATGTGGAACACAGTTTTGAATCCTGAAGGTTGCTAAAGATATCAAAAACGCCCACTAAACACCTGTAAGCGTTTTTACGTGGTTATTGAGTTGCCGCATTCATTAAAAAGCGGATAAGCGCCTTGCTTGGTGAGTACAAGAAACGAACAGTTCCGGCGCTAATCTACGCCAACGCAATCGATATGCCCTCTTGTTCATCGGTGCTGGTGATGTTTTCATCACCGGTGGTGAAGGTAATAACCTTGTCGGTCCCCAAGCGTTTTTGATTACTGCCCTGAAGTTTTTCGGAGATGGTCAGGACATAAGCAGTATTGCGATGTAAGCCGTGCTTGGGATGGATGATGATTTCCTTTTTCTTCTCGGAACTACCATGCGGTTCGACCATGATCACATCTATATCGACGGGTTGCTTTTTGCTGCTTTCCAAAGAGAAGCACCGCAGATTGTGCTCCCGCACAGCATTTGTAACGACGTTATTGGAAAAAGTCAGCTTGATATCCGTGTTGACCGGAACATTTTCGTCGCCGGATGCGACATTGCTGCCGTCCAGGGTCAATGAAAGATATGGACCGCATAATTTCTTGTTAAAGGGTGTGATGCCTATGATTTCGTGCGTTGAAAACAGGATCGTGTGATTCTTTTTTAAATACTTGTAATTATTGGCCTGTAAAAGTTTGGATATGTTCAGCTTATAGGCCCTGCCTTCAGTAAGCCGGGTCTGGGGCCTGACAATAAAGGTCCTTTCAGCTCTTCGCCCAAGTATTCTTTCATTTCCTGGTATGACATTGACAGGCACTTCTTTCATCCCATCGTCAAACAGGTGGAAACCCGCCATATTCCTCTTCGTTCCTTCCGGAATCCTGTGATCCATGATGGCGGAAACATTGGCGGAGAAGACCAGCTCAATTTCAAAACCATCCTGATCGGGGTGGTTAAGATTAATCTTCTGTAGGGTTAATGGATTTTCACCAGCCGCGTGTCCATTTGAGAGCGAGGTGATAAATAAATCAAATGCATCCACCTGTTCGACCGGAAGTTTTCGTATATTGCTGATGATTCGCTTGATCTTTGGAGATTCAGGCTCACTCAATAACTCTTCACCGAGCAACTCGCCTAAACTCATCCCTAACCCAAGTGATAGTTTCCTCAGTGTTTCAAGCGTCGGCTGTTTTTCTCCGGATTCAATTCTCCAGATAAACGACTGGCTTAAACCCGACTGTTTGGCCAACTTGGATGTTGTAATCATCCGGCTTTCTTTGATCTGTTTCAAGCGACTGCTAAAGTTCATGGATGCAGGACACACCCCCCAGTAAAGATTATGCCATATTTTCTGGCAATAAACAATATTTGGTTGTCTGTTCAGGTTGTTGCATGACAATAACTCCATCAGAGTATTTAGCTGCCCACTTCATTGCTTGACATAACTAAACATGAAATAATAAAAATAAGTATATTTATTGCTTTATGTTGTGTTGCATTATGCTGTACTATGTTATAATAAAAATGCCTATAGGCATATGGTATCCATGCCCAATTACATAACAAGGCATGAAGTATCTAAAAGGATTTTGACTGGAGGTAAATTCCAGCCAACTGTTTCCGGCGGGCAATTATAATCCTCCGGGTAGATTAATTTAAAGAAGCATGGAAAGGTGGGGTTGATAAAAATGCTATTAATCTATCAGAGGGGATGCCATTGCATAAAACTGTGGTTATTAGTCAATCCAATCAATCAATCGTAGATTGACAAAATTATCCCTGCCTCAGAATTAGAAAAGGAAACGAAAAGGCAAATTTTTAAAGAAAGGAAGGTCAAGAAATGTTAAATAATCTAAGAAAAAGAGAAACCTGGCTGGCGCTTCTTCTGATGGTTGTTATGCTGCTGTCGGGAATTCCGTGTGGTGCCCCGGTAGCCCTGGCCGAAGACGCGGCAGGCGGTCCGGGACAGGTTATGTCAGCAGTAGATTCCAGCCCGCCAGCTTGGCCGGATGCCCAACTGGATGTATCCAATCTGACGGCGGAGAGCCTGACCCTCACCTGGTCTGCGGCAACAGACGACACCGGGGTGACAGGCTACACGGTTTATCAGAACGGTTCCCCATTAGCCTCGGTAACCGATGGGACAAGTTATGGCGTTGCCAACCTGGGGGCTGGAACTACATACACCTTCAGTATACAAGCTTTTGACGCTGCCGGCAATCAAAGCAGCGATGGTCCCAGCAGGGTAGAAACGACTTTGACGGCCGAAAACCTGGAAGAGGAGAATCCGGGCAAAGAGGGAGGCGAGGAGATTCCTGGCGGTTCGGGAGAAGGAACTCCTGCCGGTACGGGGGGCTTACAGGTACCCGGCTTTTTGGCCGGCCGGCAGCAAGCTGAATCCGCAACCCTGGTTTCGGCGGTCTCCGATCACCTGGGCAAAAAGATTACGCTGACTTTCAGCAAGGTCATGGCTGACCCGGCAGGGAAGCAGGCCCAGTTCACCGTTGCTCCCAATGAGACGGCGGGAACGGTCAGAAAAGCGCAGTTAGGCAGCGACCCAACGCAGATTGTGCTCAGCCTGAGCGGCTATCTGGGTGTAGGGGCGGCCCAAGTCAGCTATACCGCAGGAGACGTCCAAGCGGCGGACGGTACGGCCCTGATCAGTTTCAACGACCAGGCGGTCGTTAACAACACCCTGACGGTCAGCCCCAGGATGGTCAACTTTGACGGGGCGGCCACCGAAATCGCTTATAATACTTCCGATCCCTCCAACCCGGTACTCCAATACCGGTATGACGATCCGGCGGACTACGACAATGTCAACCTGGCCTGGTATCTCAGCAGCGGATTTTTTACCCCGATGGTTGACGATATTGTCAATTATGTCAGCTTTTACGAAAAGGACACCGGAGCCGTTATTAATCTTCCCAATTTGCTGTCCCGGCCCAATGCGCCGGCAACCTATATCGACGGCCGAACGATCAATCAGCAGATTGTGACGGACTGGACGTTCTGGCAGATATCGGGCGCGGCTCCTTTAGGGCTGAACCTTGTCAGCCAGGCCTTGAAGCCTTCCACCACCTATGTGGTGGAACTCAAGCAGGGTTTTACTTTTAATAACAATGCCACCCTGCCCCTCACCTATCAATTTGAATTCACGACTACGGCTACGTCTGCGGGCAATCCTTATTGGGAAACAGGAAGCGAGCTTTCCGCATCCGACGTGGGGGACAACGGCCTGACCCTGAACTGGCCGCCGGCATCAGACAACCACGGAGCGGCCTATGAGAACGCTTACAGCGGCCAGTACATCCCCAACCTGCGCTACAGCATCTATCAGGACGGCATCTTGCTGACCACGGTGAGCGGCAGCGCCACATCCTATGATGTGACTGGCCTGGCAGCGGGAACCACTTACCAGTTTAAGGTGGAAGCGGTGGACTTCGCCAATAACCGGAGCGCCACTGACTTGGAAGCCTGGGTTACCACCGCCGGCGCCGCGCTGTTTATCCCACCGGCCTTCAGCGCCGACAGCACGGACAATACGGCGGGTAAAGCCATTGATCTCACCTTCAGCGCCGACGCGGCCTGGCAGGCTGCGATTACCGGTATTACCGTAAACGGAGCCTCCATTGCCGGACAATATAGCGTCAGTGACGGTGTGATTACGATTAGCGGCGATGTCTTTGCCACCGGCGGGGACTATATCATTGTGGTCAAGGCCACGGCGTACAGTGACGCTTCGGTAACCCAGACCATCGCTTCGGATACAGCAGCCCCGGTCTGGACGTCGGGAGAACTGACGGCTTCATACATAACAAGCCACAGCCTGACCCTGACCTGGGCGGGGGCCGGCGACAATACAGCCGTAACCGGCTACAAGGTCTATCAGGGGGACACCCTCTTAGACACTCTGGGGGATGTTAGCGCCTATAGCGTGACCGGTCTGGCCGCCGACACTCAGTACACCTTCACGGTGCAGGCGGGGGATGCCGCCGGCAACTGGAGCACGGACGGGCCCAGCACCACTGTGACGACCAGTCATAGCGGCGGCGGTGGCAGTAACGACACGCAGGCGCCCACCTGGCCGGACAACGCCGCGGTTACAGTCGGCAGGACTCAAACCGAGGCAACCCTGACCTGGCCGGCAGCCATGGATAATAAGGGTGTGGCCGGCTACAGGATCAAACGTGACGGGACAGTAATCAGCAGCGTAGGCGGCAGTATAACCACATACACCGACACTGGGTTGGAGCGGGGCAATAACACGTATGTCTGGTCAGTTGAGGCTTTTGATGAGTCAGGCAACTATAGTAAGGCCATAACCGGGCAAAGTGTGCCGGGACAGAATCCGCTGTCTTTCATTGCGGCAAAATCATCACTGACAACAGTCAACGGCAGCAATTCCACCAATGACGGTCCCATCGAGGGGAGTACCACTGTGCCGGTCAGGCCCACGATCAGGCTTTACTTTGACCGGGGTGTGACGACCGATGCTGTCTGGAGCTGCAACAGTCAATGTTTTACCATGCAGACCGGTACAGGAACAAACGTGCCCATAGATGTTTTCAGGTTGGGATCCACTGACACAATTAACGACAACTTGCGCTACATCTTCATCAGCCCGAAGAGTGCTCTGACTTCCGGGGAAAGTTACAAAATCATCATCAGCAAAAATTTGACGGCTAATAACGGACATACACTCGGCGAAAACAACGGCAACAAAGACGAAGAAGTTACCTTTACCGTAGCGGTAAGCTCCGGCTCCTCTGGCGGGGGCGGGGTTTCTGTTACCACCAGCGGTCCCACCTCCACAACCGGGAGCGCCTCGGTTGAACCGGCAGTGGGGGCCACAGTCGGCCTGGGCGACATGGTCAGGTTGGTCATACCCGCCCATGCGCTGCAGGAAACCGGTCCTGTTACGGTTGAAATCAAGAAGGTAGCCTCACCGCCGGCAATTCCTACAGGTTTTAAAGTGGCGGGCGAAGTGTATGAGTTCAGCGTTGGGGGCCAGACCGTCTATAGTTTTGCGCAGAGCGTCGCTTTGACGTTTCAATTCGACGCTTCCCAAATTGGAGCTGACGAGGTCCCGGCCGTATACTACTATGACGAGTCCCAGTCCAGGTGGGTCAATATCGGGGGTACGGTATCCGGTTCGACCATCACCGTGCAGGTGGATCATTTCACCAAATATGCCGTGTTTTCCGTAAAGAAACCGGCGACCCCGGTTGTCACACCCACGCCCGGAACCTTGAACGACATCAGTGAGCACTGGGCTCTGAACAACATTGAGAAACTAGTGGCCTTGGGGGTTGTCAGCGGCTATCCCGACGGCAGCTTCAGGCTGGACAACACCATCACCAGAGCCGAATTTGCCACTGTGCTGGTGAAAGCGTTCGGGCTGTCCCCCCAGAGCGGCGAAGTCTTTGCGGACACCAAAGGACACTGGGCCGAAGACTTCATTGCCACGGCGGCAGCCAACGGGCTGGTCAGCGGTTATGACGCCGACACCTTTGGGCCGGACGACCTGATTACCCGTGAGCAGATAGCCGTGATGATGGTAAAAGCTGCGGGATTAACCATGATCTCCGAAGAAACCACTTTTGCGGACAGCTCCGCAATATCAGAGTGGGCTAAAGACTCTGTCGCCACGGTGTTTAAGAGCGGGCTGATGAAAGGGTACCCGGACAACAGCTTCCAGCCCCTGGGCAACGCCACCAGGGCGGAAGCGTTAACGGTGCTCGCCAACTCTCTTTAACCGCCGTCAATAACAAGTTGTAAAGCGCAAGGGAGAGAGGAAATTTATAGGGTTTCCTCACTTCCTTGTACGACTTAAAAAGGAAGGTAAACGATATGTTAAAAAGGATCATTACGTGTTTTTCCAGGCTGCTGATAACGCTGCTGCTCAGCACGGTCCTGCTGGGAGCTGTGCCTTTGTTCGCCTTTGGAGAAACCGGCGCCGGCCAGGCGCCAGGTTCCGGAAGTGCCGCCCGCCTGGCCAAACTGCTTGATTGTGAACCGCCTGCTACTTTAATCAGTGAACAGGGTTCTAAGGTGGAGTATCAATTTAACGATTTGGTTGATTGCGATCACGTTGAAATGGTCTGGTATTTTCCCTTCGGCTTTTTCAGGACCTTCGAAGACAACCTGAAAAACAACGTGAAATTTTACGATAAACATACCGGCGAGCCTGTGGCGCTGCCCAATATAGTAACTGTGCCGATTACAGTTGATAATTACTACATGGAAGTTACCGACTGGTGGTTTAAAAGGATCACCGCGCACGCTCCGCTGGGGTTAACGCTAAAAAGCGCCAGGCTGCAGCCGTCCACAACCTATGTCATTGAAATCGGGCCTGATTTTGAATTCAACAACGGGTTGAAGCTGGGGAGCGCCTATATCTTTGAGTTTACCACCAAAGGGATAGACCCGGACGGAACAATTACCGCCGTGCCCTCCCATGAGCAAATCCCAGAGCAAGGGATACCAGATAAAACTACAGACCTCAGAGATATAAGCGGCCACTGGGCTGAGGCTGGTATTAACCGGCTGGTTGCGGCGGGAGTCATGAGCGGCTACCCGGATCATACATTCAAACCGGATGATACAATAACACGGGCGGAATTCTGCACTGTACTGGTAAAGGCGCTCAGGTTGACGGGTGGTTCCGAAGCGGCTTTTGTCGACCTCGGTGAACACTGGGCTAAAGACTATATCGCCGCCGCCGCCGCCAACGGTATCGTGCACGGCACGGAAGGAAATAAATTTGCGCCCGACCTGCCGGTCACCCGTGAACAAATGGCGCTGATGATCTGCCTGGCGAAAAAGCTGGCCGCTTTTTCCGGTTGGCAGGAATACAGCGACGCGGACCAGATTTCCTACTGGGCCAGGGACGCTGTGAAAACAGTCAGTGCGGAAAAGCTCATGTCGGGCTACCCGGATAACAGCTTCAAGCCGCAAAATTTTGCCGGCCGGGCGGAAGCAGCCGCCGTTATCGTTAAATTAATGCAGGAGCAAAAAAAATAAAAAGGGATGGTGCGCTATCAGCTTGCAGGGTATTCAACTGTCCAACGTTACCAAAGAATACGCCGGCGTCCAGAACAAAACCCGCGCTTTAAAGGAAATCAGTCTGCACGTAAAGCCGGGTGAGTTCGTGGGGCTGGCCGGGAAAAACGGATCCGGCAAAACAACTTTGGCCCGTCTGTTGAACGGCCTGCTCCTTCCTTCCGCCGGCAGGGTGGCGGTTAACGGCATGGATACCCGGGAGCGGCGGCACATCAAGGAGATACGCCGGCTGGTAGCCATGGTTTTTCAAAACCCGGACAACCAGCTGGTTAGTCCGGTCATCGAGGAAGAAGTTTCCTTTGGGCCGGAAAACCTTAACCTGCCTGAGGATGAGATCGAGCGCCGTGTTGAAAAGGTCTTGCAGATTGTAGGGCTGAGCGAGCTGCGGCATATGTCGCCGCACATGTTGTCCGGGGGGCAAAAACAGCGGGTAGCCATAGCGGCGGCCCTGGCCATGCAGCCTGCTTACCTGGTGTTGGACGAACCGACCTCTATGCTGGATCAGACCGGAAGGCAGGGAATTCTTGATTATCTGCAGGAATTGAACAAGCGGCAAGGGATTACCATCATCCTGATTTCGCATAACATGGAAGACCTGGCCGGGGCCGACCGGATCATCCTGCTGCAGGACGGAAGTATTGCCTGTGACGCCCCTCCTTGGGAAGCTTTCCACCTGGAGGCAAAGGCCCTTGACTTAAAGCCGCCGAATATCGTTCTCCTGGCTCAAATGCTGAGAAAACGCGGTTACCTGCTGGATATGCAAATCACTACTTTGGAACAAATGGAGAGCAGTATATGCCGGTTATTGAAATCAACAACTTGAGCTATGTATACAATAGCGGGGCGTCAGATGAAAAAAAGGCTCTTGATCACATCACCTTGTCGGTGGAAAAAGGCGAATTTCTGGGCATTGTCGGCGCCAACGGCTCCGGCAAGTCGACTTTAATTCAACATTTCAACGGTCTTTTATACCCGCAGTCCGGAAGCATATCCGTATTGGGCATTGATCCGCGGGACAAGCACAAAGGAGCGCAGCTATGGAAATCCGTGGGGCTGGTGTTTCAATTTCCCGAGCAGCAGATTTTTGAAGCCACAGTATTTGAGGAACTGGCCTACGGGCTGAATAACATGGAGTTGGAAAAGTCGGAAATCTCGGTCCGGGTCGATGAAGCCCTGGCAAGTGTGGGGCTTGTCCCTGAAGAAGTGCGGGATCTGTCGCCGCTGTGCCTGAGCGGGGGGATGCGGCGCCGCGTCGCGGTGGCCAGTATCCTGGCCATGAAGCCGGAGATTCTGATCCTGGACGAACCTACGGCAGGACTGGATCCGGAGGGCTGCGCCCATATCCTGGCCACTGTTAAAAGGTATCAGCAGGGACAGAAAGTGACTGTAATTATGGTTTCGCATTATATTAACGAACTGATTATTCTGGCCGATCGTATGGCTCTGCTTGATCAGGGGCGCCTCAAGGCCTGGGGTCCGACCAGGAAGGTCCTGGAGCGTGAGGATTTGCCCTGCGGGGACCTGTTGCTGCCTGATTATATGAAATTACTGCATAATTTAAAAACGAAGGGACTGTCGATAAACACTGGTGTGCTGACCGTAGAAGAAGTGGCCGGTGAAATCGACAGGTTGTTGAAAGCATGAGAATGATGAAAAGGATGAAGTTGGGAAGGTACATGCCAGGCACCTCAATAATTCATCAACTGGACCCGCGGACCAAGCTCCTGGGTTGGCTGGCTATGGTAATCGCCATATTGGTTAGTTATAGCTGGCCGGTGCTTATGCTAAACACAGGGTTGATATTTTTGGTGATTTATCTTGCGCGAACAAGCCTGTCTTCAGTCATGCGTGGGGTTAAGTGGCTATGGATAATTTTTATCTTTAGTTTTGCAGCCCAGTGCATCTGTACCCAGGGCGTCCAGTTGTTCAGCCTAGGGCCGCTGACTGTTACTATAGAAGGCGTATACCGGGGCCTGGCAACTTTTTTGCGCCTGCTCATTCTATTCTTGAGTTCCACCATCCTGACCATGACCACTTCTCCCATGATGCTGGCGGGAGGGCTGGAGGCCCTGTTCGCGCCTCTGGCCCGCCTGGGGGCGCCGGTAAACCAGTTTGCCATGTTAATAACTATTTCTTTGAGGTTTATCCCCACTCTGCTGGAGGAAGCGGAAACTATTACCAGGGCCCAGAAATCCCGCGGGGCGCCATTTACATCACCAAAGAAGCTGGTGCGTTTGAAAACTTCTCTGGCGGTGCTCATACCTCTGGTAGTGGGTTCGCTGCAGCGGGCCACCGACCTGGCTGCGGCGATGGAAAGCAGGTGCTACACCGGCGGCCCGCACCACAGCCGGACCAAAAAACTGCGCTTTTGCCGCTGTGATTTTACGGCGCTGTTCGTAAGCCTGACGATAAGTATTTTGCCGTTAATATATATCTATGGCCTGCGCCTGCCGGTCCAGTCGCTGCAAAATTTGCGTTAGACCGGCCAGGCGCCGGATGCAGTCGCCTGACGCCAGACCACAGGAAAGGAAGGAACAATATGATGTTCAGGGATACAGGGCCAAAAGCCGGGGTGTTTATGCTGCTGCTCAGCATCTTTTTAACCGTGCTGCCTTTAGCCGCTTACGGCGAGGGCGGTGACGGCACGGGCAATTCCCAGGGGTTTTTTAAACCCCTGGGTTTGGTGTCAGCCACCCTTGAGGATGGAACCGGTATTATGGATGCGGAAAATGTGCCGCTGCAGCCAAAAATCACCATGCATTTTGATAAGAACGTTGTATATTTGATTTATTGGGAAAGAAACAAGCGTTGTTTTCACCTTTATGATGAAAACGGCCAGGATCTGGCGCTTAACTTAAGCAAGATTGATGATACCGTTGATTTTTCCAAAAGGCAATATATCTGGGTGGAACCGGCGGAGCCCCTTGCTCCGGGGACCAGCTACCAGTTATATGTCGCCCCTGATCTGCTGGCCAAAAATGGCGGCTCCACCCTTTCCATGACCACCAACAACCAGGGGGTTACGATCAATTTCAGAACAGCCGGTGAAAAAACAGTTCAAATTGACTCATCAGCTTTGTCAGAGGGAAACACCCCAGCTGTCGCTGTTACCGGCAGTGAAAGTACTGCCCCTGACGCAGATCCGGTCACGGAAAATGTTTCACTGAGCGATAACACCCTGGCAACAAGCAAACCTGATGCCGGAACCATCCTAAATCAGAATGAAAAAGTTCCAACCGTGCTTGCGGCGCCGGGCGAGGCGGATGAGGCCAAGTTTGCAGCGTTGCAGCGGGGCCGGATGATGCAAAAGTACGTGGCTGCTACAGCTGTGATTCTGTTGGTGGGATGGGTGGCTGTGGAAGTTACAAGGAGAAAAAGGCAAATAGCGAGGGGAGCAAAAGATGATTAACAGGCGCATTGTAATCGGAATACTGCTGCTTACCCTTGTGGTCGGAGGGGCTTTCCTTTTTGAAAGGGTAACCAAAATTCAAGGAAGTCAAAATGGCAAACTTGTACCCGTTGTTCAAAACGATAAAACCATAGCCTATTTGGACGCTGGTGTGATCAGGCAATTGAGCTGTCAGGAATGTGAGTTGAAACAAGGCCAGGGCGCTTCCGGCAGCGATAATGAAGTATCACTCAGTTTCGCGCTTGGTTCAGCGGGCATTGTTGATTATGAATACATCCAGGTAACAGGCTTAGGCGACAGCGAGGAATTCAAGCTTAAGCAAGAGGAAATGGAAGATATCTCCCTGTCATCAAATAGCAACGGTACCTTTGCGATGGTCAATAAATCAGGTGGAAATCGCGTCATGATCAAAGAGGTGGCCAGGTTTTATGCAGCTGATTAATATTAAGGAGGGGGCATGGGTATAAATGGAAGGGGCGAAGAAACAGGAAATACCAACAAGCATGGAAAATCCAGCGGATAGATTTATCTTCAACATAGGTCTGGCTGACGTGATCAGGCTGACTATGTTTGGGACTTTAATCAGCGTCAGCAGGTTTGTGTTCCAGATGCCCATTGGAGTGCCGGGCCATACCAGCGTGTATTGGATGGGACTGCTGATGCTGGGGAAGGGTTTGATTCCCAAGTTCGGGGCTGGAACTATCATGGGTATTGTGTCGGGAATCCTGGCAATTGTCTTCGGTTTGGGTAAAGAAGGACCGTTGATGGCTTTCAAGTGCATCATACCCGGGATGTTGCTGGATATCCTGGCGTTATTGTTTTTTAACAAGCTGGAGTCGATATGGGTGGGAGTTATCATCGGGGCCTTAATCAGTTGGTCAAAGCTGCTGACCAGCATAGCTCTGGGTATTATCCTTGATATTCCAATGGTTTTCCTGGCGATGGGATTTGGTTATGCTACCTTGCTGCACGTAGTTTTCGGCGCTGCCGGGGGAGTGCTGGCGGCGGTATTAATCAAACGTTTGAAACCGCGTCTGAGCGCCTCCTGGCAAAACTGACCCTAATTGCGTCCGTAAAGATTCTGACATAAGAAAGGAGCGTAATGCAAGTTGAAAATATTTGTAGGCATTGATGACACTGACAGTATCGACCAGGGAGCGACCGGGGAATCAGCCAATCAGTTAATCAAGTTGATTGAAGAGCGGCGCTGGGGGATCTGCCAGGGACTTACCCGACACCAACTGCTTTTACATCCCGCCATACCATATACTTCTCACAACAGCTCCATGTGTTTTACCGCCGATCTTGAAGACGCTAATTTGCATTCTCTGATCGAAGAAGCAGGCAAATTTCTGGAGCAGAATAGCGCACCGGGTTCAGATCCCGGACTTTGCGTGGCGATAGAAGAACACCTGAAGAGGGCGGAGGAGCTGATTGCTTATGGCTATGAAACTAAGTGCAGGGTTATGACCAAAGCAGAAGCCTACGGATTGGCAAGAAAGCTGGGCGTGCACCTGTCTGAACATGGGGGCGCCGGCATCGGCGTGATCGGGGCCCTGGCAGGGGTTGGTTTAAGAATGACCAAGAACGACGGACGTTTCCAGGGCAAGCTGAAGCTCAAAAGGCCAGGTGCTGCCATGAGTGTGGCTGAGATTAAAAACAGCAGCCCGGTTGAAACGGTGCAGAGCCTGGCCGGCCGGATTCTGCGCGATGATGAAGAGCTGCGCCTGGGAAAAAAATTAAAGACAGTGCTGTTGAACGGCAAACGTACCCTGCTGGTTTACAGACCCGAAGGAGAGCTGGGCTGGAAAACCTGCACCAATGCACATCTGGAGGATTATTGAGATGGAAAACACCGGCTTCTGGATTAAGAACGAGGCAGGCCGGGTTCAGTTCAAGGGCGGTAAAAATGATTGGTCCGATGCGGCGGATATAGCCGGCGGCTGCCCCTATTTTCTCTTGGATTATGAAGATGAAATAGTGGCTGAAGAGGCGAGGTCGTGTTACAATTGCCGGTTCCGGCGCTGGACCGCCGCTTCCTTTGTCTGCCTTAAAAGCAAAAAAAGTAGTGTCACAAGGGACTAACCTTACGACTGCCTGTTAATGAAACGGTTGCCCGGACGGCGTTGTGCCGCTGGATGCTGAAAATTCCGGCGGGGCAGGCCAAGATTTGCCCGGCTTCGGAGTACATGGCTTTTAATTTTGTGTTCTTATCTAATTGAACGTCAAGTAAGGAATGGTTGAATTATGGAAAAATTATTGTTTCTTTTCCTTTTAACTGGATCATGCTATTATTTTTTCCATAAATTATGCCGGCGTATTCTTTATATCAGCCTGGGCAGGCCGGCGCGGCATACTGACCGTCCCCTTGAACGCTGGAAATATTTTGCGTCCAATGTGCTGGGTCAAAAAAAGGTCCGCCGTTATCCGATTTATGGCTTGGGCCACGCTTGCATCATGTATGGTTTTGTGATCCTGTTGCCGGCAATTCCCAACATGGCCGCCGTAAGGCTCTATAACACCGCTATCCCTTTTGTGGGAAACAATGCGCTGTATCTCTTTGTAAAAGATCTGTTTATCGTCCTGGTCATGGCAGGTGTGACCGTCTGTCTCTGGCGACGGGCGGTTAAAAAACCGGAATGGCTGAAAAACAATACGGAAGCAATCGGACTTCTCCTGCTCATTTTTATTATCGTTCTAACTGAAGCGTTGTATAACGGGACCAGCCTGGCCTTGCAGACGGGCGGCGGTACGATTTGGCCCGCTCCCCTGGCCGGCGCTCTTTCCGGTTTGTTTTATAATAAACCGGCAGAGCACATCAGGACGGCAGAAGCCGTTTTCTGGTGGACGCATTTCCTGGCCTTTTTTTCTATGCTCTGGATTATTCCTAACTCCAAGCACCTGCACATGCTTTTCGCTCCTTTCAATCTTTACTGGCACTCGCTAGATCACAGGGGGGCGTTGGAAACGGTCGATCCGGGCAGTGCAGCCGACGGGAAGGCTGGAGTCGACAAGATGGAGGATTTTACCTGGAAACAGCTTTTTGAGGCCTATACCTGCACGAAGTGCGGTCGCTGCAACGACCAGTGCCCGGCTCACCAGAGCGGCGAACCGGTAAAGCCAAAGCCGTTGCAGGGCCGTTTCCGCAAACACATCGAAGAAAGGGCGCCGCTGCTTCTCAAGCAGAAGTCCGAACAGGCCGTCAAGCAAGTCACCTCCGGGCAGGAGCAGGAGATCTTAAAGAAAAAAATTACCGGGGACATTTATAAAAAAGACTTCATCTGGGGTTGTGCTATGTGCGGTAGCTGCGAGGATGCCTGTCCTGTTTCCATCGAGCACACCCCTAAGATTATCGCTATGCGGCGTCACCTGGTCCTGGTTGAAAAAGATTATCCTGAAAAAATACAGCAATTTTTTAACAATGTTGAGTTATATGGCACCCCCTGGGGAGCAGCCCTTAACGATAACAAGGCGGGGCGGGCGGGTTCCGGAAGCAGGGCGGTAACTGGAAGTAGTCTCGGGGAGTATATATATTTCCCGGGTTGCGCCGCCTCTTCTGACCCAGGCGCCGGCCGGACGGCTGTAGCCTTAAGCAATATATTGCAGAATGCAGGCCTATCTTTTACGACGCTTGGCGCAGACGAGTGGTGTTGTGGCGAAACAGCCCGCAGGTTGGGCAACGAAGCACTGTTTCAGCAAATAGTAAAAAACAACATCAAAAGATGGGATAAGCCGGGCGTCAGAAAAATCATCACCTCCTGTCCCCACTGCTACAATACTTTGAAAAATGAATATCCCCGGTTTGGCGGCTATTGGGAGATCATCCACCATTCCGTCCTACTGGCCGCTTTGCTCAGGGACGGTAGGTTAAAGCCCGTCAAGCAGATCAAGATGATCCTAACCTACCATGATCCGTGTTATCTTGGGCGTTACAACGATGTCTACAGTGAGCCGCGTGAAATATTAAGAAAATTGCCGGGCGTCCGGCTTGTAGAAACGCAGCGTTCGGCGAACTGGTCGTTTTGCTGCGGGGCAGGGGGCGGCAGGTTCTGGACCATGGATGAGGCAGAAAACCTGATCGCCTCCAGTCGGGTGCAGCAGGTTGCTGCTACCGGGGCATCCGTGTTAGGTACAGCCTGTCCGTACTGCAAGCTGCTGCTGGAGGAGACTATTGCCCGCCGGGGGACGCAGGCGCCGGTTCAGGTGCTGGACATAGCTGAACTGCTGGAAAGAGCATTGTGAAAATATAATTAATCAATGGCAGTTTAAACTTAAAACCCCCTCTTCCTGCTCTAACCTTGCAAGAAAGTGTGGGGCCTTTTCTTGCCTGCCTGCTCCTTCCCTTGCATATTTTTACCTTACAGGGACTTTTTTTCGGGAATATTCCCGCAGGAATGGTTTATAATGTATGTAGATCGACGACGCGGTAATAATTTGCCGGGCTTTTTAGGCGGTTCCCGCAGCTTTTTATCCGGCGCGCTGTTTAAGGGGATTTTAGGATTATATTGACTTCCGGGAGTTGACCTCCATTGAAACTTAACCCGATAAGGTTTTTATTTCCGCTGGTTTTCTTGCAGTGCCTGGCGCTGTTCTTTTTGGCGCCTTCCTTTGGTGAGGATAAGCAGCCCCTTGTCTACACCATCCAGGTGGACGACATGGTAACCTCCGGAACGGCCAAAAACATCCAGAGGGGGCTGGGCGTGGCGGAAAAAGAGCAGGCAGACGCGGTTGTAATCCTGTTGAATACGCCCGGGGGGCTGGTTACGGCAACCCTTAAAATTATTCAGGATATGTCCGCCTCAAACCTGCCTGTGATCACCTATGTCAATCCCCAGGGCGCCATCGCCGCCTCAGCCGGGACGTTCATTTTACTCAACGGTGATATTGCGGCTATGTCCCCCGGAACTACGTGCGGGGCGGCCATGCCGGTAACAATGTCCGGACCCGGGGATGCTCCTGCGGCGGCTGACCAGAAGACCATTAATTTTCTGGCCGGTCATATGAAAAGCATTGCCGCGGAACGGGGGCGGCCCGCCGATCTGGCGGAACGTTTTGTTACCGAGAACCTGGTTTTAAGCAACAGCGAGGCACTGGAAAAAAAAGTGGTTGATTTAAACGCGGCGGACTTAACTGAACTATTGCGGGAGGTACACGGCAAAACTGTACGGACCGGCGCCGGCGACAGGGAGCTGAACACGCTGGGCGCCAGGGTGGAAGCCCTGCCCCTCAATGCCCATGAGCGGCTCATTCACCATGTAAGCAATCCCACCCTGGCCATGATTCTCCTTATGATTGGCATTTACGGGCTAATCATCGGGTTTTATTCGCCTGGTTTCTTCCTGCCCGAGGTGCTGGGTTCCATCGGGCTGATTTTAGGGCTATACGGCCTGGGCCTGTTTCAGGGCAACCTGGCGGCGGGCCTATTAATTCTGCTGGGGGTGGGGCTTTTGGTTGCTGAATTATTTACCCCGACTTACGGCATCCTGGGGGTGGGCGGGCTCACCAGCATCATTTTGGGTATTCTCTTTTTCCCCACGGAGCCGCTGATGCCGCCGGCCTGGTTTTCCGCCTTCAAGGCTGCAGCCATTGGAGTGGGGATTGCCGGCGCCCTCTTCGTGGCCGTGGTGGTTCTGGGTCTGGCCAGGCTCCGCAGGTTTAAGCCTGTCCACGGTGCAGTGGAGTTTACCCAGGCCAGGGCCGTGGTCATGCAGAAGCTGGATCCCGAAGGATTGGTAAAGTTAAAGGGAGAAATCTGGCAAGCCGTTTCCAAAGATGGGCATACTATTGAGGCGGGGGAAAAGGTCCGGGTATATGAACGGCAGGGAATAACCCTTGTGGTGGGATATCCGGAAGGGGATGAACACGGGAAAACAAAACAGTGAGGAGGGTAAAAATTGGAGCTTTACAACTTCTTTTCCTCGGTTGTTGTAGTCATTCTGCTGTTGATGCTTTTGACTTCAGCAATCAAAATCATTCCGGAGTACGAAAGGGCGGTGCTCTTCAGGCTGGGCAGGCTGATGAACGCCAGGGGGCCCGGCCTGATCTTCATAATCCCGGTGATTGACCGGATTATCCGCATTTCCCTCCGGGTTATCGTCTTTGACGTGCCCCCCCAGGAAGTGATCACCAGGGACAACGTTACCTGCAAGGTAAATGCGGTTCTCTTCTACAGGGTGGTGGAAACGGAGAAAGCCGTGGTTAATGTCGAGAATTTTCACGAGGCCACCAACCAGCTGGCCCAAACCACGCTCCGCAGCGTGGCGGGGATGGCCGAACTGGATGAAATTCTGTCCCAGCGGGAAAAGCTGAACATCAAGATTCAACAAATTGTTGATGAAGCCACCGACCCCTGGGGAATTAAGATTGTCGCCGTGGAGATCAAGGACGTAGTACTGCCCTCGGAAATGACCCGGGCTATCGCCCGGCAGGCGGAAGCGGAAAGGGGCAGGCGGGCGGCCATCATCCAGGCCGAGGGAGAACGGCAGGCTGCCGAACAGCTGGCCCAGGCTTCGGAAATCCTAACCGGGACAAAGGGCGGGCTGACTCTAAGGATGCTCCGCTCCCTGTCGGAAGTCTCCGGTTCCCCCAACACAACCGTGCTTTTCCCGCTGCCCATGGAACTCCGGGATCTGCTGCCCGGTAAGGATTAGAACTTGCAGGTTGTCAAAATGACAGGATAATGGAGATAAATTAAAAAGATGGTTTAAACCACTTCAGGTGACCAAACATTTATGCTTTAGGGGCAACCGGGAGATATGGGCCAATTGTGCGGCAGGTTTGCTGCTTTGCCGGTTCTATGTTTTACTGCAAACTTAAAGAAGGCGTCCAGGGGGCAAACTGCCCGGCGGATGCCTTCTTTAAGTGAAGCGGAAAACGCCTGACTGGAAGCCAGGCGGGGATCAGGTTTTTTCCCTGTTGGGTTCAGCCCCTTCGGTGTACCAGGGATAGATCCATTCCGGGGGGTAGTAGGCGGCTTCAAATCCCGGGAGAATCTTGTTTTCCTCCGGGAATTTTCCCGGTGGCCCGAATAATGATGTTAATAGCTTTGATTTGTCCACAGACACTTCACCTCTCTGATAGTATCCGTAGACTCAAGTGTATTTAAACATCGCGAAAAAAATTGCCCTGTATGAGGCAAAAACGGGCCAGGTCAGCAGGCCGGCCAAATCAGCAAGCCGGCAAGACCAGCAAACAAGCCTTTATTTTTTGTAAATTACATGCTCCAAAAGCAGGACCAGCACTATGCCCACCACAAAACCATTGCCCAGCACCGGTTGCAGGGCGGGGGGAAAGGATGCCGCGGCCGATTGGGGCAAAAAGGCAACTATTATTGCGGCCAGCATGGGCAGGCTTATTACCAGTGTATTGTCAAAGCGGGGTTCGCCCAGCTCGTCCAGGGCGTCAAAGGCAGCGGTGAGGCCGGCGGCAACCTGAGTGCACATGATATATAACAGCAGGGTTCCGATTACCACCGACGGTATATTGGAGAGATAGAAGATCACCCTGGGCGTAAATGCCAATACAAGCAAGGCCGCGGCCGCGGGGGCAAGGCTTTGGCGGGCGGCGCAGCCCGTAGAGGCAATAATACCGGGACTAAAGGAAAAGTTTACCGGACCAATTACCCCCAAAAAGCCCGCCAGGGTGTTGCTCACTCCGGTGGCTGTAAGGCCGCGGGTGATCCGCCGGGGCATATTGCCGGCTTTCAAGGTTAAGCCTACAGCCTGGATTGACCCCAGATCGTTAATTGACAGCCCGATAAAGCAGAACAGAAAGGTGATTAAAACCCCCGGCTCAAACACCAGCTCCGGGCTGTAGTTTTGGGTAAATGAGGCCACCATCCCCAGTTTTACGGCATTAGCTCCCGAAATCCAGGCCGGATTAACCAAAAAATAGCCCAGACTTCCGGCAACAATTGCTAAAAGGATTAGCAGGGACTTTAACAGGCCTTTCAGGTAGCGCTGACCGGTAAAGATTAAAAGAGTAAAGACAAAGGCAAAGGCAAGGTGGCGGGCCGGAGATGCACCTTCGTTGGCGCTGATCAATTTTACTATGGTGGGAGTTATGGTAAAGGCCACTAAAAGCAAAATAACCGCTACCACCCGGGGGGTAAAAAGGGATTGCAGGCGGGCAAAAAGACCCGTTGCGGCAAGTAAGGCCAGAATTATCCCGCCAATGGCTATACTGGTGTAGCCGGCAGCGGGAGCGCTGCCCTGGGAGGCCATAATCCCGATTAATAAAACTGTTGCCGGTCCGATAACCAGCGGCAGGCGGTGCCCCCAGTATAGTTGGCCAAGCATGGCTATTCCGGTTGCAGCACAGACCCTTTGCAAGTAATTGACTTCCAGGATTGGGCTGCCGGTCATGGCCCCCAGGATCTTGCCGATGATAATAATAATGGGCAAAATTACAGCCAGCCACTGCAGGCCGTAAAGCAAGTTTTCTTTCCAGCCGGGGGTGTCTTCCAGATTATATTTTAGTTCCATAACTGTTTCTTTCCCCTTCCTGATATATAGTATAAATTACTGTAATCTCAATTACAAACCACAGAATGAACACACTGCTGTCCGGCTGTTCTTGACACCGGTGGGGTTGTCGCGTATAATGCTTTAGGAAAGTTTTTAGGACGCCGCTAGTAAAGGGGCAGGTAAAGACCCGGCCGGTCTTTACGTAACCCTGGGAAAACATACACCAACTTTGTTTTAAAGGAGCCGGTACGTGGACCACGCCGGATATATGCGCCAGGCCCTGGCGGAAGCCGAGAAAGCCTATGCCCTGGGTGAGGTTCCCATCGGCGCCGTTGTGGTGCTTGAGGGGGAAATTATCGGGAGGGGACACAACCTGCGCGAAGTCCTGAAGGACAGCACCGCCCACGCTGAAATCCTGGCCCTCAGGGAGGCCGCCGGGAAAATAGGCGACTGGCGGCTGAATGGGGCGACGCTGTACTCCACCATCGAGCCCTGCCCCATGTGCGCCGGGGCTCTGGTGCAATTCAGGGTGAAGACTCTGGTTTACGGGGCCGCTGACCCCAAGGCGGGGGCTGTGGATTCAGTCCTGGATGTAGTAAGGCAGCCGCGCTTCAACCACCAGGTGGAAGTGGTGGCCGGGGTGCTGGAAGAGGAGTGCCGGCAGATTATAAAGCGCTTCTTTCAGGCCCTGAGAGAGAAAAAAACAAATGGAGAGATGGCCGAGCTGGTCGAAGGCGCTCGACTCGAAATCGAGTAGGCCGTGATGAGCGGTCTCGTGGGTTCGAATCCCACTCTCTCCGCCACTTTTAAGCCGCTTTGCTTGTTAAAAACAGGGCGGTTTTTTGTATTATTTCACAATAATAGTCATCCCCCAATTCCTTTATGGCTATCCTTGCCAGAAACAGAGGCGCCGGATATGCCCCATAGCGAAGGCTTGAACTTCATTTTACAGTTCTATACAATTAAAAAAAATAAAATGGAGAACAATAAACTATATTACCTTCGTAAGGTTGATGTTTGCCACTTCGGTTAAAGATGTATTTGCCCGCTTCATATTCGTTTGACTGCAATATCAATATTTTGATAGAATATGACTAGATAACCTTGGAGGTGTTGCTATGGCCACTATCAGACCGAGTTCGGACTTACGCAATAAATATAATGAAATCTCAGAATTATGCAATAAGTACAATGAGCCGGTGTTTATCACCAAGAACGGCAGAGGGGATTTGGTCGTCTTATCCAATGCCGAGTATGAACGTTTAAGCGGAAAACATGAACTATACCGCCTGCTGGATGAAGGAATGAGATCAGTTAAAGAAGAGACAGGGCGGCCGGCGGAGGATGTATTCACTGAAATAGAGAAGGAATTTGGCTTTGACAAAGTATAAGGTTATTATTGAATTGCCCGCCCAGAAGGATTTGCGGGCAATTCTCAGTTACATAACGGATACATTAAAAGAGCCTGTGACTGCCGGAAGGATTTATATATCCATCAAAGAGCAGATTTTGACATTGGAGCGGATGCCTTTGCGGCACAACATTGTTCAGGATAAACCGTTTGCCGAAATGGGCATCCGCAAAATCCCGGTTGAAAACTATATCGCGTTCTATGTTGCAAATGAAAAAGAACGGACAGTCCATGTTTTGCGAATCCTCTTTAACCGTAGAGAATGGCAGAGTATATTGTAATTGCCAGGAAGCAAGGGAAGCAAAAGAACGTTCCTTTGCTTCCCAAATAAAAAGCACATTTTGGTGGAAATTCACAGCACCCCCCGATACTAACCAAGGAGGTTTTAAAACGGCCATGACAATAAACTGGGAAGACAAGAAGGCGTCCTTTGAAGTAATTGACGTTAGAAAACTGACTGGCAACTTCTTGCCTATGATTTTACACAAGGCGCGACAGGTAAACTTGCAGGAGGGGATTAGTGTTGTTCAAAGCTTTGAGCCGAAGCCGCTGTATTCAGCGCTGAAAGACCTGGGATTTGAGCATGTAACTGAAAAAGTATCGGATCATGAATACAGGGTGTATTTTTACAGGACGGAAATGAAAACAATTACTCACGAGAGCGGCGCGGACATGCCCTTTAAACCCACCGCGATTGTGAACTATAAAATAATCGATGACCTGCTTGCGGGTACAATTGTTGATTTTTGGGAGCTAATCTGGGGAAATGAAGACCCGGCAATAGATCTGAAAACCAAACTGCTGTTGTCCATGAGTAATGCCATCGGCGCCTCCAGGTTCAGGCAGGCCATAAGGGAACTGATTAAAGCATACTCTTTGGGTGTAACGGTTAGGGAGTTGGACGAGCTATTTTCGCTGTTTGCCTGGAACCAGGGCATCGGCCATTTTTCCTCGGAGATAGGACCTTCCATTGTCTTCGGGGTCTACAAGCAGATCAAGAAAAGAGAGCAGGAAGGCTGGGACAGAAGAAAAGTGCTGGATGAGATTATGGAGTTATTTGGTGAAAAGAATCCCGGTGTTAATACACTGTTTAAAAAGCAAAAACCCCAGCAGTAAATGTACGGTCTCCAAGTATGCGTCCTATATGGCATGGTATCTTCCCGTTGCATCAATAAAATCTTTTTGTAACGATAAGGCTATTTTGATAGTAAAAAGATGCAGTTGGGGAGAAGGTTTTCGGCGAGGGCTTTCTTTCGCGGATATTTTTTGTACATCCTGGTAAATCCTATATGCACTTTATACTTTAGACTTCACTAAAAACCCCGGACTTCCCGGGGTTTAATTTATTTACCGATTTGGCCTTATATTGTTTTTTTAGCAATCAAAACTAAAGCAGGAAAATAATTAAAAAAGGTAGAAGCATACAACTGAGTCATCATTATCCATGTAATAAGCCCGGGAAACGTTGTCATCTGCAAAAAATACCAGGAGAGAGTTGCCTGCAAAACATTTACAATGTTTCGCAACCCTCCAAACCAATCAAGCTTGTTAATGGAAGCCTAATGCAGATGTTAGAAAAACCGAAAGAAAATGCTTCTATATAACGATATTTACACCGATATTTTAAGGAAGTATTTTCTATACCAAATAATCCGGATTATTTGGGTGCGACAGGGGCCGCAACTACGTCGTACCGGTCAGGATTAACCGGGGGTTCAAGGAAGAGATGGAACAGGCAGAAAAATAAGCAAAAAATATTTACCTGCCGACAAGGACTTGCCGTGCGCCGGTGATATATTACCATTAGAAGTGGCAGCACGACGAATGATTTCCAGGGAGGGAAAAAATGAGAATCCTGCATACCTCGGACTGGCACCTGGGGCGGATCCTTTACGGCGTCCACCTTATCAACGATCAGGCTCACGTCCTGGAACAGTTTATCCAGTTAGTTGCTTACAGCAAGCCGGACGTGATTTTAATCACCGGAGATATTTACGACCGGTCCGTCCCGCCCACCGGGGCCGTTACACTTCTGGATGATGTACTCGGTAAGATCCTTTTAGATTATGAAGTACCTGTAATACTAATTGCCGGCAACCACGACAGCCCGGACAGGCTTGGTTTTGGCGCCGGTTTGCTGGCCAGGCAGGACTTGCATCTTATTTGTCAGTTGAACAGCGATCTTGGTCCGGTGGTTATCCACGACTCTGCCGGACCAGTCTACTTTTGCCCGGCGCCCTATGCGGAGCCCCCGTTGGTCAGAGAGCGGCTTCGTGCGCCGGACGCGGCCAGCCATGAGCAGGCTATGCTAGCAGTGATTCAACATTTAACCGTATCCACCATTCCCGCCGGCGCCCGCCGGGTGATCCTGGCCCACGCCTTTGTGGCCGGAGGAGAGGAAAGCGAGTCGGAACGGCCCCTGAGCGTTGGCGGCAGCGGGGCGGTAAGCGCTTCTTTGTTTCAGCCCTTCCATTACGCGGCCCTGGGACACCTGCACCAGCCCCAGAGGGTGGGGGACGAACATGTCCGCTATGCCGGTTCTTTGCTCAAATATTCGTTTTCCGAAGCATTGCACCAGAAATCAGTGACCCTGGTGGAAATGGACGGCGCCGGCAAAACAAAGATTGAGACCATTCCCCTTATTCCCCGCCGGGACGTGCGCTGTCTGGAGGGCTATTTCGCGGATATCCGGGATAACCCGCAGAAAGAAGGCCGGGACGACTACATTATGGTCACCTTGCTGGATAAAGGCCCGGTTATGGACGCCATCGGCAGGTTGCGGGAGGTGTACCCCAATGTGCTTCATATAGAACGACCCGCCTTAACCACGGGCGGCGAACTGCGCGGGCCTGGCGGCGACCACCGCCGGATGGACGAGGCAGCGCTTTTCACCTCCTTTTTCGAACAGGTTACCGGCGAGCCCCTATCGGAGGAGCAGAACAAAGTATTTGCCGAATTGCTGGGAAAATTCTTCCGGCAGGCTAGGGAGGTGCAGGCATGAAACCGCTTAAGCTTATCATCAGCGCCTTCGGTCCCTATGCCGGGACGCAGGTAGTAGATTTTACGGAGCTGGGGGACAGGTCTTTTTTCCTGATCCACGGCCCCACCGGCTCGGGTAAAACCACTATCCTGGACGCCATCTGCTTCGCCCTCTACGGGGACACCAGCGGCGCGGAGCGTAAGGGGGAGCAGATGCGCAGCGACCATGCGGACATAGCTCAACCCACCGAGATTACCTTTGATTTTGCCCTGGGGGCGGACACTTTTCGCCTGCTGCGCAGCCCCAGGCAAGAGCGCCCCAAAAAGCTGGGTGAAGGATTAGCGATAATGGAACCGAACGCCACCCTCTGGCAGCGGACCGGTCTCGCCGGCGATGTTAACGAAGGGACCGTCCTGGCCAGCGGCTGGTCCAGGGTTACCAAAGAAGTGGAAAACCTGTTGGGCTTTAAAAGCAGCCAGTTCCGGCAGGTGGTTATGCTTCCCCAGGGAGATTTTCGCAAGCTGTTGACAGCTGACTCCAACGAGCGCCAGGCGATAATGGAGATCCTTTTCCGGACGGAATTATACCGGCGCATTGAAGAATTCCTTAAAGGGGCGGCAAAAGAGCTGGAGAAAGAAATGAAGCAGCTGGCTAATGAAAAAACCTGGGTGCTGCAAAGAACCGGGGCCGCAACCCGGGAGGAACTGGAACAGCAGTATGCGGAAAAACAGATTTGGCAGAAAGAAATTGAAGAAAGCATAAAGGAATATAGCGCGGCCTGGAAAGCGGCGCAGGACAGTCTGGTGGACGGCAGACGGGTCCGGGAAAAGCTGGAGGAGAAGGTCAGGGCGGAAAAAGTCCTTGCGGAGCTGGTCCAAAAAGTCGGGGCTATTGATATAAAACGCACTGAATTAAGCCGGGCCAAACTTGCGGCCAGTCTTTTGGATGCGGCCAATTTGCTGCACTCCAGGGGGCGGGAGGCCGATAAGGCAGCAACTAATTTAGAGGGCAAGCGGCAAGCCAAAAATAAGGCAGGGGAGGTAAGGGAAAATGCGGCAAAAGCGTTGGCAGAGGAAATAACAAAAGAACCGATACGGGCGGCGGCAGGGCGTGAATTGACCGGGCTGGATGCCCTGGTTGAAAAAGTCGCCGCCCTGGTCATAGCGGGACAGGAGGCAGGCGAGGCGGAGAAAAGCGAGCAGGCAGCGAAAAAAGCCCGGGAACAGGTACAGGATACCCTTGCAGCCATCCGCAAATCCATCGAGGAAAAAACAGCGGCACACATTGAGGCGAAAACAACAGCAGATAGGGAGCCGGCGTTAGAAGCCGCCTGCAGGACAGCGGAGGAAACCAGCCGTAAAAGGCAGACCCTGGAAAACTTCCGCCGGGAACTCTCCGCTGCCCTGAAATCTTACACTCAGGCCGAAAAAAAGCTACAACAGGACGAAGACCGGTATACCGCGGCCAGAAAAGAACTTGACGCCTTGCAGGAACACTGGGACAAGGGTCAAGCCGCTATTTTGGCCGGGGGGTTAACCGGGGGCGAACCCTGTCCTGTATGCGGTTCGCTGGAACACCCCAACCCTGCCGTGGCGGCAGGGGTCCTGCCGTCGGAGGCGGAACTGAAAGTCTGCCGGCAAAAGGCGGCCGATCTGGAGGCTGCCCTTAACCGGAGCAGGGATGAATACGGGAACAAAAGGACAGAAAAATCAACAATCCAAAGCCGGGTGGAGGATCTGGCAAAGGAAATGGGGGAAAATGCAAACGCGGATCCCTCCGTCCTGCTGGCCGGCGCCGGCAAAGCCAAAAAACTTTGGACCCATGCCCGCCAGGCCCGGGATACCGTTGCCGGCCTGGAGACTGCACTAGAAAAACTTAAGGAGCAGGAGAAACAAGCCGGGCAGCTGTGGGAAAAACATGAGGGCGAGTATCAGGAAGCCAGGGCCGGGTTGGAAGCTGCCCGGGCTGTTTTGCGGGAACGCGAGTCAACCGTTCCGGAAAACCTGCGGGACCCCAAAGCATTAGACGCAGCCCGGAAGGAAGCCGCTAAAAGGCAGAAAGAACTCCTGGAAAACTACGAATCGGCTAAAAAAACAGACGGGGAAGCAAAGGAGGCGCTAGCCAGGGCGACCGCAGCGGAAGAAGAGGCCCTGGCTAACTGGCGGACTGCGGTTGACCTGAGGGAAGAAGGGGAGCGCTCATTCCAAAGGCGCCTGGAGACGGCGGGTTTCGGCAGCCAGAAAGACTACGAGGAAGCCAGGCGAACACCGGGGGAAATTGAAAAGACAGAAAAGGCTATCAAGGATTACGACGAAGCCCTCTACGCTGCCAGGGACCACCGGACGAGGGCAGCCGGGGCGGCGGCGGGCCTGGAAGAACCGGACATGGAAAAATTAGTCCGGGAGGAAGCCGCGGCAAAGGAAGGCCACGAGCAGCTGCTGATAAGGGAAGGGCAGCTAAAATCCCAGGTTGAGGAAGGAAGCAAAAACTTAAAGATTCTTCAGGAATTGGAAGATAAATTAAAGGTTTTGGATGACCGCTACCAGGTGCTGGGGCGCCTTTCCCAGGTGGCCAACGGCAACAACGAATACGGCCTGACCTTTCAGCGCTTTGTGCTGGGGGCGCTCCTGGACGATGTTACCATTGCCGCCACCCAGCGCCTTAAGCTAATGAGCCGCAGCCGCTACCAGCTGCAGCGCACCATGGAGCTGACCCGGAAAAACGCAGCCGGCGGCCTGAACCTGGAGGTTTTGGACAACTATACCGGCGCCGCCAGGAATGTGGCCACGCTTTCCGGCGGGGAAACCTTCCTGGCCTCCCTTTCGCTGGCCCTGGGCCTGGCCGACGTGGTCCAATCATACTCCGGCGGCATCCACCTGGATACCATCTTTGTGGACGAAGGCTTTGGCGCCCTGGATCCGGAATCACTGGACTTCACCATGCGGGCCCTGATTGACTTACAAAAGGGCGGCCGCCTGGTGGGGATTATCTCCCACGTGCCGGAGTTGAAAGAACTGGTGGACGCCAGGCTGGAAATCCAGGCTACCGGGCGGGGCAGCGTGGCCGGGTTTAAGGTGGGTTGATCCGCCTCGTTGGGCTGCCCGCGGCCCGGACTACGGGCAGCCTGCTTCCGGGTTTGGAGAAGGTAAGACTTAAAACGGCTGGCTGTAGGGGATCGCAAAGCCGAAGGCATCGCTAGCCGGGTCGAACCGTTAATTGCTTAGCCCGCTAGGATATCCCAGGGTCCTTGGTTAGGGGGCTTGCCGTCGGGTTTTTAGAGTTAGGTTCTTTACAATAGCCGGCCTTTCAATGAATTGCTTGCTGCCCAGCAGGAATATCGCTTAAACCGCCTGGAAAAACAGTGGTTAATCCAACACGTGTTAATTCTCAACGCAATAGCGAGAGTTTTAGATTTAAACAAACAATTGCCAAACAAGCAGATAGTGGCTAATTTTTTATTCCTTGGTGGCCTAATTTTTAACAAGCGAACGCCCAAATCATTATTGACATTAACTCAATATATTGGATAATGTGGGTATATACGTCTATGGACGTGTCCAATGTTTTTTTTGACAAGCCTTTGGGATATAATGATTTTTTTGATCAATGTAACTGCCTAGTGATTATGCTTGGCGCAACATATTATTGACTGTTTGTTAGTTATTGGCTGTTTGGGGGGCGTGAATTTGATTGAACCGATATCAACTGCGACTATAGCTGAAACAGCCGTTGCCGTTGCTGAGGTTAATGCTTCAGTTGCTGAGGCAACTATGATTGAGGCCAAAGAAATTGCCAAAGAATCAGCAAAAATAAGCATACAAAAAGTAAAAGAGAATATATTAAGTGAAAATTTCTTAAATGATTTAAAACAAAAAATTGCTGAAAAAAAATACCTGACAGATATGAAAGATTCAATGCCCGTTTCACCGGAAGGTAGACTAGCAAGATTGCAGGAATTAAAAGCAAACTCAAATTTTAAAGGTGAATTAGGTGAATGCATATCTGCCTGCCGGGATGGACTTCATGGCGAAGTAAGTGAACAAGTAGTAGTTGGGGATAATAGGGTGGATCATGTTACTGAGTTGCGTAATCCTGTCAAGTACATGGAGCTAGAAGTGAATAATGGTGAAATTAAAGCAAAAGATCTATACATTAATGAAGGACAAAAAGTGGTTGTAGAGGTCAAGAACGGTGGATTCAGTCATCTAGAAAGCGAACTGAAAGGAAGACTGCCATCACAGATTACAGCAGGTCTTGAGATTGCTCCCCATTCACATGTTGAAATTAATCTGGATTGTTATAATGAGGCCCTTGCTAATGATGTCAGATCTATAAATATAATAAAACAAATTCAAGAATGCGGTGGTCGTGTCATAGTTGGTTTGCCATCATTTAATGACCAATTAGAAACATTTATAAAAGTTTTGGGGTGATAGATTTGGTAATTTTAACAGGTATTACTGCTGATAAAAAAATATTAGAGATTATGGACCAGACAAGGCTATTAGCGGATGGTGTTTTTAGTTTAAAAGAGAAAGATACCTTGGATATTTCTATGCTCCTGAAGAAATATGATGTATGTGTATTTGAATTAGAAAAACACTTAATTAAGGGACTTAAGAGGCCGCTACTTGCTGACTCTACTGTATACGATGGTCTAAAATCCCGAGTAGGTGATGAGATTAAGCTTGGGGAATTGCTGGCAGGAGTACACGATTATAAAAAATCTTTAGCTATTGTAAAATTATTGGAAGGGGCGTTAGGCAGTGACGACACATATGTAAAAAGAATAAAAAGCCTTGTGCAAAGTATGCAAAAAGGTCAATGGTTAGTTTTGTGGAGCTTAGGGGAGGAAAGAGCCGATGAAATTCTCGCGACTATGTGAGGTCTCCGTGTCCACTGAGCCACAACTGACAGCTGTTTTTCGTGGCGTGGAGCAGGATAAAGCAAGAATACAGAGTGGATACCATCAAGTACGTCAATTGCTGTTAAGCCTTATCGGTTGGTCCAAAGGTAAAGAAAGTGAATTTAAACTGGAATATATCTACGAAAAGCATAGGCTTTCCGTTTTGTTTGGTGTGCCTAACGAAGAAGCCCAATTAATGCTGCAGAATAGTATAGCGGGGGCTCACTGGGAAGAAGCCGAAATTCCTGTTGAACATAAAAATATGGTAAAGCTTGTCGGTTCAGCCGACCCTCATATTCTGGATGAACGGGAAATTGGATTGATTGATGAATTAATTGAGTCCTTTGCCAATGAAGACTTTATCGTACAGTTTGTTGTGAAAACAGTAAAACCATTGGATTATCGAAAAAACATAAATATTTTAGAAGGAAAGATTAAAAAATTTTCAGAGGAAATGGAAATCCAATTAGCAAAGGAAGGGCATATTGGTAAAAAGCTAGAAAAGGTTATTAAGGGTGGTGATAACGAAAGCCGTCAGGAACAAAATATAAAGGCTTATAACCTGTTGCAAACTTACAAACATCATTATCTTTCTATCAAATCGGCAGAAAACTATGCCTGCCGTTTATTTATTTATGTGCAAACGCATGATATGAAACTTAGCCGACATATTTCCGAACGTATCAAGGCTTTTAGCTCCACAGGTGGTATACCGACCGGTCATATCATCAGAAAAGAATTCATTTTTGGAGATGAGGCTAAGGGAGATTTCAGCATAATTACACCTAATGAAGTTGCCACACTGGCGGCTTTTCCATTTAAGCCACGATCTGGGTTTATATATCGGGATTTTGTTAGGTTTGGCACGGAAGTTGCACATGACATAATAGGAGAACAAAAAATTCCCATAGGCTTTTTGGATACGGGATTTAAGACATCAATAGACATTGAAATTCCAACTAGGGACGTGATTCGCCATATTCTTGTAACTGGTGTTACTGGCAGTGGAAAAACTACTACAATAAAACATATTTTATCAGGATGTCATCAAAAGAAATTGCCATTTCTGGTTATTGAACCAGCAAAATCTGAATATCGCTCGCTGGGTAGTGTTGATATAACTGTTTATAGACTTGGGACATATGAAGAAAAACCTTTAAAAATGAATCCTCTGGCCTTTCCAGATGGAATTCATGTGCAAACACATTTAGACTTGATAAAGGCAGTATTTAATGCGGCATTCCCCATGTACGGACCAATGCCATATCTTCTTGAGACAGCTTTATTGTTGACTTACCAGAGGTGTGGATGGGATTTAGTAACAGGTCTTAATATCTATTATGATTCCCTTCCCAGGGAGAATTGTTTCCCCACCTTAGAGGATTTAAATGAATGTATTGATTATGTAACTGGTACTGCCGGGTATTCAAAAGATCTGAGCAGTGATGTTAAAGCTGCCTTAAAGGTAAGAATTGGCAGTCTCCTGGTTGGTGCTAAAGGTAAAATACTAAATACATCCACAACACTTGATATGGAACAACTTTTAACAAAACCAGCAGTAATTGAATTAGAGGCCATCGGGGATGGTCAGGAGAAGGCCTTTTTGATGGGCCTTTTATTAATTCTGGTGTATGAGCATTATGTTGCCCGTGGCGCTGATTGTTATGCTGAGGATCTAAAACACATACTAGTTTTTGAAGAAGCCCACAGATTATGGGAAAACCGCCAAGAGGCAGCCTCACAGGAAGTTGCTGATGTTAAAGGATATGCTGTGCAGACCTTAAATCAAATTCTATCCGAAATTAGAGCCTATGGTCAGGGGATATTAATAGCAGACCAGATACCGAGTAAACTGGCGCCTGACGTAGTTAAGAACACAAACATAAAGATTCTCCACAGGCTCTTTGCACAGGACGACAGGGAATGGGTTGGCAAGGCTATCGGGTTAAACGATAAGCAGATTAATCATTTAGTGCATCTTGGGAAGGGAGAAGCAGTTGTTTTCTGGGATCGCTTATTAGAGGCAGTTTATGCCCGTATTGAGGTTAATGAAGAGATTCTGACAATTAAGAGCAGTTTAGAAGAAAACCAAAATATAGATAGAAGGTATGCTGCACTTAATTATTTAATGGCAAATAACCAGTTTCTTATTGACGCTGAGCGTGTTTTAAGGACTATATTGCTTTTTCCGTCAAAAAGGGAGCAATCAAAAACCCAAATGACTCAAATAGTTGAACGATTCTTAAATATATCACCAGAAGACGAATTTTATTGTAACGAGGTTATAGTAAAAATAGCGACCAAATTCGTACGATATTGGAAAACCAGTCATTTTATTTCACTGGTCGAGGAGTACGATATGCAGAGACACCTGGAGCAAAATATTAAACACCCATATAGAGCAATAGCCGACGCTTGGGATGAGGTTATTGAAAAACTGCCTATGTATCCTGTATACAGCATGATTCCTCTTGCAAGAGGAATTTGCATTCTTTTGCCAAAGGATTGGGATAACAACAAGCGTAAAGAAAAACTTTATCTATTTCTAACAAAATACTGGGCTGACAACAACAATCCTATAATAAGAAAAAATACCAATAGATATAAAGAATTTAGCTCTTTATTTGACCTAGGTAAATACTTCAATACGGAAATACTCTCTATTAATGAGCTGAATTATTTGGCAGATGGGGTAGTAGTGAGCCTAATCCAGGAATCTACTAATATCCTAGACTATTACCTGGGTGTACATGAACACAATCTAAGTGGAGATTTATTGAAGGTTCTATTAAAAAAACAGGTAGATAAACAACAGGAATTTGGGCACCAGGAAGATAAAGAGGGGGAAGGTCAGCAACAGAAGGATAAAATGATCCAACAAGATGATAATCAGATAAGGGGGAATAATGATGCTATTTTAACCGAATTTAGGCTATTATCAAATGAATGTGCTGCATTGGTTAAAAGTATTTTGCATATAGACTACACGCAAAAGCAAATATTCAATAGATTTATGATTTTGTTTATTGTAATGATGGCTTTAGTAGTATTATTTTTACTGTTTCGACAATAGGGATTCAATAGACAATGCCAAAAGGTACCCAAAAATGAAGTCCACATTTGCCGGCAAATATGTTTTACGCCAATTCCATGCTGGATACCGTTTATTGTTTCCTGAAGGATATTGCATTTTATTGTAGAATTTTCATAATGATAAAGCCTCCTATATCACCGCAGACGAACGTGAGGTCATAGCCTATTGCCCCGAATCCCGAAAAGTCCAGGCAACCCAACACCCTGTCCGCAAAGGACTTGGCCAAACCACCGGGTCTGATTCCGCGCCGCAGGAAAAAACGTCTGAGGAGAAAAAAAGCTTGTTTGGGCCTTGTAAAACAGCCGAGAGCAAGCAATCCGCAGTTAAAAAGTTGAGCCAGGATTTGCCCGAAAGCCCCGCCGGGGACGAGCTCAGGGAGCAGCACTTCACAATTTTATACGGGGATACGGGTTACAGTTACGAGTCCATCGTTGGACCATATTTGAAAGGGGCCAAAGAAGTCACCGTTGAAGACCCGTATATCCGCCTGTCTCACCAGATCCAGAACTTTCTCCGGTTCTGTGAGGTTATAGTAAAACTCTCATCGGTTCGAAAGATTAATTTGATTACAGTTTATGATGAGGATACCAAGATTTCAGAAATGCACGATAGGCTTGATAAGGTAAAGCAAAGCTTGCTTGAACTAGACATTGTCCTGGATATTAAACTAAATCCCAACTTACATGACCGTGAAATACGCTTGGATAACGGGTGGGTAATTAAGATCGGACGTGGTCTTGATTTCTTCTAGAAACCAGGTAGTTGGTACGAAATCGGTACCATTGACCTGTCCCTGCGAAAATGCCTGGAAACGAAGGTAGATATTTTTAAAGAGACATACCCCAAATGAAAGGGGATTCTTAATTATTGAATTGTTGTATGGAATAATTTTAATTTGATGGCAGGGTTATGCCCTGGGACCAAACAGTGAATTTGGACCCAGAATTATCGGCAAATATGAAAAGACCTCCAACCAATCGGACAGTAGATTATTGTCATGTACGCCAAGGGAATGCCCACCCGGGATATCGAAAATCATATGCAGGATATTTATGGAATTGATGTTTCCCCTACTATGGTCAGTAAAATTTCAGATAAAATTTTACCTTCAATGTCAGTCCGTATTGCCTCGCCAGGTTCATATGAAAGGGGAATAAGTACTTTTTTCTGTTTGTCTTTTAGGGTAGCTACAATTCCACTCACTGTTGGTTTCCCGCCGGTAAAGCCTTTTTCCTCCACAAGCCCAAGGTATATCCGCCTGGTCGTGTAAAGTTTTTAGGGTGTCACGTGACAGATTTTGGCCAATATTTGTTATAATGTTTGTTAAAGGAGTATATTTTTCACCAAAACCTTAAAACCGGCATGTAAACAACAGCACCGGGGGAGGGAATTTAATATGGAAGAAAAGAAGGCTTGGTATAAAAACTGCCCGCCATGAATTCTGATTTACCTTCTGCTGGGAGCAGTATTCGGATTATATGCCTTGATAAAGTATTTGTTTTCATAATACACCTGAATCATATAGGCAACAGCATGGAAAACGGCATGTTTTTAAGTTCTATAGGGGGGCCGGAAATGAACGTTTTTGAACCGAACCACCGTCCTGTTGCCGATTAATCATCATATATCCATAGTTTTATCCAGAAGGAACCTGGAATTGGATAGGGTTGAAGCCGTTGGAAATACATCTGAAAAACTATGTCCCGATTGTTGGCGGCTCGAGGGCGGGGGCGGGGCGAATTAAAACCTTAACTTGGGCCTTTTGATTTGCCGTTACTTCCGTATTCATTATTAAATCATCAAAAAACCAACGAGAAGCAACCAACAAGAAGCACGTTGGGCAAAATGAGGGGACAGTGGAAAAGGTAACTGCCGCCCGTCCCATATCTAAGGGGTTGTATAAATTTGTTAACCTTACTTACCATCGCCATTTTAAGTGGGATATATGCTTACCTGCGGGACTGGCGGGCCAAAAGGATAAGGCGGGAACTGGAACGGCCTCTGGTTATGACAGACAGCGAAAAAACCCGGTTCAGCGGCTTCATGGAAAAATGGGGACTTGTAGCAGGTGTTGCCGGGATAACAGTTTGCGATGCTGTTTACAGTGTGAGTCTTATCGACGAAAATGTGCTGGCGGCCCTGGATTTTTCATCTGTCGCCGATTTATCCACCTTTAGTGACATATCCCAGTACATGGACGCGCACTTTGCCGCCGGCGCCGGTTTGGTGGGTTCCCTGGCGCGCTTGCAGGGTTACACCGCGGAACAGGTGGCTGCCGCGCACCTGGCGTCCCAGGGGCATGTGGTTGAATTCCCGGATGCCGCAAACCAGCCCGGTTACGACCTTTTGGTGGATGGACATCCTTTCCAGGTCAAGGATACCCTTAGCCCCGGGCTAATCAACGAACACCTGGCGAATTACCCGGATATACCGGTGATTGTCAATACGGAAATGGGCGTCCGCTTTGCCGATAACCCCAATGTCATCGTCGACCCGGACCTGTCCCATGAACAGATCGCCGTGGCAGTCGATCAGACCATTGAGGGGGTAAGCCTCCTCGATACCGCGCACGTTCACATTCCCCTGATCACCCTGGCTCTTTCCTGCCTGAAGGAAGGTAGCCTCTTGCTGGCAGGTAAGACGGACGTTAAAACCGCCGGTAGCCACGTCCTTTACGACACTGCTTCAGTGGGCCTGGGCGGCGCCGCCGGAGCAAAAATCGGCGTCCTGGCAGGCAGTCCCCTGGGGCCGGCAGGCGCAGGTATCGGGCTGGTTTTGGGGGGTGTGATAGGGGCCATAACCGGCAGGGTACTGGCCGGGAAAATAAAGCATTCCAGGCTGAAGGAAAAGCAGGCGGCCTATAACAGCGCAGTAATTGACGTGGGCCAGGTTATGCCAGCGGTAATAGACAACAAAAAACAACTTGTAGCTGAAAAAATGGAAAGGGCAGTAAAAGCGGTCAAGGTACCCTGGTGGCGCCATATTTGGCCCAGTCGGGAAGAGTACCTGGCAGAAGGACTGAAGGGCAGATACAGGCAAACCCTGGACAGGCTCAATGAATTAAAAAACCGTATGCAATCCCTTTCGCCCTGCCAGGCCGGTGAAGAAGCCTGTAAAATTGTTGCCGAGGGCGGTTTTTACGACCCCGCTCTGACAGAAGCCTTAGCCAGGGTCAGGGAGGCCCAGGAGGAACTGCTCAAGGAGATGCGCAGACTGGGTCTGGCATGAGGTAATAAACGCAATTCTATGGGTTCGGTCGGTCTTACCCGGTATAGGTTACATAAGCAGCAAGATGCTTAAAGCCATGACCACCATTCCGGCAATCAACCCATAAATAGCCAAATGGTGTTCACCATACTCTTTGGCTGCGGGCAGCAGTTCATCAAGGCTGATATAAACCATAATACCCGCAACAATGGCGAAGACAAGTCCAAACACAGTATCATTTAGGAACCTGTATAAAATTAAAAATCCTGCCATGGCGCCAAGCGGCTCCGCCAAACCTGACAAAAAGGATAATGTAAATGCCTTCTTTCTGCTCCCGGTAGCATAAAACACCGGTACTGCTACCGCAATTCCCTCCGGTATGTTATGAATAGCAATGGCAATGGCGATGGAAATACCTGTTACGGGATCACTCAAGGCTGCCATAAAGGTTGCCAGCCCTTCAGGGAAGTTATGGATTGCTAAAGCCAATGCGGTAAATAACCCCATACGCATAAGTTTTGACTTATGTTCTTCGCTTTTACCGTCCATTTCTTCCACTGTGTGTATCTCATGGGGATTTTCCGTTTCGGGTATCACTTTATCAATTACCGCTATAAATAATATACCAAAAAAGAATGCTCCTGCTGCTGCCCATGCTCCGACGATGGGGCCAAGGGCTGCTGTCAGGGATTCGTTGGCCTTAACGAGTATGTCAGTGAAAGAAACGTAAATCATTACACCTGCTGAGAAGCCCAGGGATATTGAAAGGAATCTGGGGCTTGTCTTTTTAGTCAGTAAGGTGAGTGCGCTGCCAATTCCGGTAGACAGGCCGGCAAATAATGTTAATAAAAAAGCAAATATTATATTGGATAATTCCATATTCATAAGAATAACTCCCTGTTACAGTGGATTTTGTCAGCGTCACAACCGCTAGCCCACATTTCCCCGGCAGGTGCTTATGGCGGCGTTTCGAGAATAGATTAAATTACGTATTAATGATTAATACTGCCAATAAAAAGACATAGACCCCCTGGCGGAAGCTATGTCTTTCCCGGAGCAGTAATGGTTACTCTTAAGAATTTTTGCTGCCAGTTCAAATATTAAAGCGGCCAGTCTGTCACAAGAGCGTAGATTTTGAACAGGGTTTATTTTAGCGCGTAATGAAGTTCCACGGAAATAAACATGGTTTTTTCACGTGACCAGGTATTGAAGGCGCCACCGGCGATATAAGAATCGGTAGCTGAATTTTGCGCGGTAATCTGAAAAGTACCCAAAGTAGCGCTGAGCAGCTTATTCACCTTGCCGCGCGCTTGTTTCGCCATAATGTCTATGCGCTCCTTGGCATCCGAGGTAGCCGCGTCAATCAGTTCCAGTTTTAGTTCGCCGAGCTTGGTATAATAGTACTCGGGAGCTCCCGAAGAAAAATTAACGCCCGAACCGATTAGCTCTGTAATATCGCGCGAGATGACTTCAATATTATCCACGTCAGTTGATTGAATGGTCAGTCCCTGGCTGAGATTATAGCCAACAAGCTCCGAACCTACGTTGTTGCCATGATCATCATAAATCTGCCTGTAATTCGGGCTGATGCCCACCGAGGAAAAAACAATGCTTTCTTTGGGCACATTATGCGCTATTAAATATTCTTCAATAATGCCGGCGTCTTTTTTAATAATTTCATATGCTGCTGTGGAAGATTGCCCATAAGCGGAAAAACTGCCCCGCCACACGATTAAATCAGAGCTGAAATCGCAAGTTGCCGAGCCTGTGGCGCTAATGCCGCCGCCGGCATTTTGCTTGTACCCCACAAAACCGTTAATAGCGAGTGCAACGGCAATAATTAAGCTGACGCCTGCGATGAGCGTGGCAATGACACGGCTTCGCATCCACACCATAAATCACCTTATTCCTGCTTATTTTTTCTAAACATTATCTGTAATTAGTATATCCATGTGTTCAGGACCAGTCAAGGAAGGATAAACCCTGACACAATGATTTATTTTAAAAACCATGCATCGAATATTATGGTAACAACATTGGCCTACTTGACACAGGAGAATGGATGCAAGTATCCATTTATTCCCGTACTTTCACATTAACCGTCCCCCTGCTCCAAAAGGTGGTCTTGACTAATCATTATCCTCGTGCTAGAATTATTAATAATTTCATCTTTATAACGACGATGAAGGAGCAAAGTAGGTTAACACAGCTTTTCAGGAAGAAAGCGTCATCGACTGGAAGCGCTTTTAGAGCATGATTAACTGAAGTTCTCTCCGGAGTTGCAGGCTGAATTCCCCCTGGGGATGTGTAGGCTGAGCCGTAATCTTCCGACGTTACAGGGAAGAAGGTATCGGAACAACAGTTCCCGCACCTTTGCAAAGAGCGGATCTGTCCTGGCGGCAGGTCAACTTGGGTGGTAACGCGATAAGCACGAGCTTTTCGTCCCTTGGGATGAAAGGTTTTTTTGTTTATCTGGGGTTGATGATTTCCCGTACCTTATATGAGAGGGTCCTTAACGGACCAATGAGGGTGGTACCACGGAAGCCCATAGCTTACGTCCCTTTGGGGCATGGCTATGGGCATAATTCATTTTTAGGAGGAATTACAATGGTAGTGGTGATGGAGATAAATTCAAACACACAGCAGATCGAAGCAGTCAATTCAAAACTGGCCCAATTAGGTTATAAAACCCAGGTCATCCACGGCGTAAAACGTATAGTCATCGGCGCTGTAGGCGATCGCCGCAGTAACGACCTTATGGAGCTGCAGCTGATGCCGGGGGTGGAGAAGATCGTACCGATCATGAAACCATATAAACTGGTAAGCCGGGAGGCCAAAGAGGACAATACGGTCATAAATGTGGGCAGCGCTACCATCGGCGGAGAGAACCTGACCATCATCGCCGGCCCCTGCGCGGTAGAGAACCGTCAGCAGTTCCTCGCCGCGGCTGATCAGGTTAAGCATGCCGGCGGGCAGATTATCAGAGGCGGCGCTTTCAAACCCCGTACCTCCCCTTACAGTTTCCAGGGGCTTGAACTAGAAGGCCTGGAGATTCTGAGGGAGGCTTCCCAGGCGACCGGGCTGCCTGTGGTTACCGAAGTCATCGATGAGGTCAGCCTGCAGATGGCTTTGGACTATGTAGACATGGTCCAGGTAGGGGCCCGGAATATGCAGAACTTCCGCTTGCTTAAAGCAGTGGGCCAGACCGACAAGCCGGTGCTGCTGAAAAGAGGCATGTCAGCCACCATAGAAGAATGGCTAATGGCTGCCGAATATATCATCTCCGAGGGTAATGGGCGGGTGATCCTGTGCGAGAGAGGAATCCGCACCTTCGAGACCGCCACCCGCAACACCCTGGATCTGAGCGCGGTACCTCTGGTCAAGAGGCTCAGCCACCTTCCGGTCATTGTCGACCCCAGTCACGGCACCGGAGACCGGGGCCTGGTACGGCCTATGTCTATGGCGGCTGTAGCGGCCGGCGCGGATGGCCTGATCCTGGAGATGCATCCTGAGCCCGCCAAAGCCCTATCCGATGGGCCTCAGTCCCTTACCCCCGGGGAACTGGAGCAGGTGATGATGCAGCTATCCATGCTTATACCGGCCGTGGGCCGGCAGCTGCCTCCAGCCTATGTTTCCTGAGCAACCCCTTGGAAAGGAGTCCGGATATGAACAAGAAACTGGCATACCTGGGACCGGCGGGTACATTTTGCGAGGAGGCGGCCCGGATGATCATTGACGGGGAAAGCGGCTGGGAACTGCTGCCCTGTTCCTCCATTGACGGAGTTTTTACCGCGGTAGATTCCGGAACAGCCGCCCGGGGGGTGGCTCCCATAGAAAACTCCTGCGAGGGTTCGGTAAACGTAACTCTGGATCTGCTGGCCTATGAATACAAATTGGAAATCACCGGGGAAATCATCCTGCCGGTAAGGCACAACCTGCTGGCCCGGCCCGGATTAAGACTCGAAGATATCTCCACTGTCCTGTCACATGCCCAGGCCCTGGCCCAGTGCCGTAAATACCTGGCCAAATACCTGGGTGGCGCCGGTGTCCTGGACATACCCAGCACCGCTGAAGCAGCTTACCGGGTGTCGGCGTCGCCAGAGCCGTGGGCAGCCATTGGCACTCAAGCTGCCGCCCGGGCCTATGGATTGGACATATTGGAGCAGGAGATCCAGGACCGCCGCGACAATGAAACCCGCTTCGTCAGCCTGGGCCAGGCTGGTCCGGAGGGGGCGCCAGGGGTCGCAGCACGCAACGGCAGCCAATTTTCAGATATCTGCAGCATGGAGCCGAAGGCCTCCTCAGCGGCCACAGCATCAATAGAGCCTGGTTCTTACAAAACATCGCTGATACTGGCAGTAGACCACCGCACCGGCGCCCTGTTTAAAGCCCTGGAGCAATTCTACCTCCATAATGTCAATTTGAGCAAAATAGAATCCCGCCCGGCCAAAACCAGGCTGGGCAACTATCTTTTCTTCATCGACATCGAAGGGCACCGGTCGGAACCGCGCATTATCAAGGCCCTCAATGGTTTGCAGGGTTTAGTGCATGACCTGCGCTTACTGGGATCATTTCACGCTGACCCCAATCACACTGCTTCACCCAGGTGAAGCAGTGTATTCTCCTGTGTCAAGTATTGTCATGGATGTTCGTGCGCCACTGACAAAGTGACTTTTTTACAATGCGCGGAACAATGAACGAGGCTTGGGAGAAATGCAGGTGAGGCTTCAGCCTTACAGCTAAAAACAGATTCCACTAAATTACTATCAAATGACAGTATGTTGTCACGAACCTGGCTTAATCTTAGAGGTAAGCCAGGTTTTTTCTTTCGCAGGAGAAGGTATTAATTGTGCCGCAATGCCGTAACCAGGAAGGACTCCCTTGATTAGCCATAGAAATATCTTGCAAATGAGTTGATTTTAGATAACTACAGTAACTTATAGAATTTAGTGGAGGATAATTAAACAATGGTTGACAACAAAAAGGAACAGGAACGCGCGGAACTGCACCGCGCGATCTGGAATATCGCCAATGACCTGCGGGGCAGTGTGGACGGTTGGGACTTTAAGCAGTATGTCCTCGGGATGCTGTTTTACCGCTACATATCGGAGAATATCACTACCTATATCAACGCCGGAGAACATGAAGCCGGAGACAGCACATTCGATTACGCCAGGCTATCCGACATTGACGCTGAACAAGCCCGCGCGGATTTGGTAAAGACCAAAGGCTTCTTTATCCTGCCCGGCGAGCTTTTTGCCAATGTGAGGAAAAAGGCGCCTGGTGATGAAAACCTCAACGAGACACTGGGCAGGGTATTCCGCAACATTGAAAGCTCCGCCCAGGGCTCCGCCAGCGAGGACGATTTCAAGGGTTTATTCGACGACATGGATGTCAACAGCAACAAGCTGGGTCCCACGGTGGCCGGGCGCAACGAGAAGCTGGTCAAACTCTTAAACGGCGTGGGCGAGATGAAGCTGGGTAATTATCAGGACAATACCATTGACGCTTTCGGTGACGCCTATGAATTTCTCATGGGCATGTACGCCTCCAAAGCAGGCAAAAGCGGCGGCGAATATTACACGCCCCAGGAAGTGAGCGAGCTTTTAACGCGCCTTACCCTGGTAGGCAAAACGGAAGTCAACAAAGTGTATGACCCTGCCTGCGGCTCCGGTTCCCTGCTATTGAAGTTCGCCAAAATCCTGGGCAAGGAGAACGTGCGGCAGGGATTCTTCGGGCAGGAAATCAATATCACCACCTACAACCTCTGCCGCATCAATATGTTCCTGCACGACATAGATTATGACAAGTTCGACATCGGACACGGCGATACGCTGACAGACCCGCTCCACTGGGATGACGAGCCCTTTGAAGCCATTGTTTCCAATCCCCCCTACTCGATTAAGTGGGCGGGCAAAGACAACCCGCTGCTGATCAACGACCCGCGTTTTTCCCCCGCCGGGGTGCTGGCGCCGAAGTCCAAAGCCGACCTGGCGTTTATTATGCACTCGCTGTCATGGCTGGCCACCAGCGGCGCGGCGGCCATTGTCTGCTTTCCGGGCGTGATGTACCGCGGCGGCGCAGAGCGGAAAATACGCCAGTACCTGATTGACAATAACTATATCGACTGCGTGATCCAGCTGCCCGACAAACTGTTTTACGGCACCAGCATTGCCACTTGCATCATGGTCCTAAAAAAGTCCAAAACGGAAAACAGCACTTTGTTCATCGACGCTTCCCGGGAGTGTGTAAAAGTTACCAACAGCAACAAACTGACGCCGGATAACATCAATAAAATTGTCGCGGCGTTTACTGCCAGGACGGATCGGGAGTATTTTTCAAAAGTCGTGCCCAATGCTGCTATCGCTGCCCAGGACTACAACATTTCCGTCAGTACCTATGTAGAGCAGGAAGATACACGGGAGAAAGTGGACATTACTGCCCTCAATAAAGAGATTGAGGAGATCGTGGCCCGGGAACAGGTGTTGCGGGAGGAAATTGCCAAAATTATCGCGGAGATTGAGGTGGGGGAATGAGCAGGCTGGAAGAATTGATTGCGGAATTGTGCCCGGATGGGGTGGAGTATAAAGCGTTGGGTGATTTTGGCACAATGATTCGCGGGAACGGTTTGCAAAAGAAGGACTTTACCGAAGCTGGTGTTGGCTGTATTCATTATGGACAGATTTACACCTACTACGGTACATTTGCATACAAGACAAAGACTTTTGTGTCACCGGAACTTGCTGAGCAATTAAAGAAAGTCAACACCGGAGACTTGGTAATTGCTATAACCAGTGAGAACGTAGAAGATGTTTGCAAATGTGTTGCTTGGCTTGGTGATGAAGAAATCGTCACTGGCGGACACTCTGCTATTTTTAAACATAATCAAAATCCCAAGTATCTTTCCTATTATTTTCAGACCGCAGCATTTTTTACCCAGAAGCGAAAAATCGCAAACGGCACAAAGGTTATTGAGGTTGCACCACAAAAGCTGGAACGGGTTGTCATCCCCCTCCCACCGCTGCCGGTGCAGCGTGAAATTGTCCGGATCCTGGACAATTTCACGGAACTTACTGCGGAACTTACAGCGGAGCTTACAGCGCGAAAAAAACAATATGAATATTATCGTGATTTGCTCTTGACATTTGAAGATGCCGACGATCACAATCTAACAGACAGACAGACAGACAGACAGACAGACAGACAGACAGACAGACAGACAGACAGACAGACAGACAGACAGACAGACAGACAGACAGACAGACAGACAGACAGACAGACAGACAGACAGACAGACAGCGGAGGATTGCGGTTCAATGGCTGACGCTTGGAGAAATAGCCACTGAGATATATAGGGGCTCAGGGATTAGACGTGACCAGGTAACCGAAAAAGGAACTCCATGCGTCCGTTATGGTGAGATATATACTACCTATAACATATGGTTTGATAAGTGCGTTTCTCATACAGATGAAGCAATAATTAGTGGGAAAAAGTACTTTGAACACGGCGATGTCCTCTTTGCCATTACTGGAGAAAGCGTTGAGGATATTGCAAGGTCGTGTGTATATGTTGGAAACGAAAGATGCTTGGCCGGCGGCGATATCGTTGTTATGAAGCATAACCAGAATCCGAAATATGTCTCATATGCCCTCTCCACAACAAATGCAAAGATGCAAAAAAGCAAGGGCAAGGTAAAAAGCAAGGTTGTTCATTCCAGCGTCCCATCTATATGCAGCATCACTATTCCCGTCCCTCCCCTCGCCGAGCAAGCACGCATTGTTGCCATTCTGGACCGCTTTGACGCCCTGTGCCACGACCTCACCAGCGGCTTGCCCGCGGAAATTGAGGCCCGGCGCAAGCAATATGAATACTACCGGGACAAGCTATTAACCTTTAAGGAGTTGAGCGCGTGAGTACCTATAACATCGTTGCTTCGACCAGCGAAAGCACGGTGGTGGCGGAATATGTGGCGGAGTATTCCTGCGCGGGCGCCTACCAGCGCGAGGCTGAATTGGAGCTGGAATTTATCCGACTGCTCAAAACCCAGGGGTATGTTTATCTGGCGGCGCGCGATGAATCCGCACTGGTGGCCAACTTGCGCCGGCAGTTGGAGTTGCTCAACAGCTACACTTTTTCCGACTCCGAATGGGACAGGTTTTTTAGCCAGTGCATCGCCAGCAGTAACGAAGGCATTGTAGAAAAGACCCGCAAAATCCAGACCGACCATGTGCAAATTTTACGCTGTGACGATGGTTCCTTCAAGAATATCTACCTGATCGACAAGAAGAATATCCACAACAACCGCCTGCAGGTGATCAATCAATACGAGGAATCCGGGGGTTCCCGCGACACCCGTTATGACGTGACTATCCTGGTCAACGGCCTGCCTCTTGTCCATATTGAACTGAAGCGGCGGGGCGTGGCCATCCGGGAAGCGTTCAATCAAATCAACCGTTACCAGCGGGACAGCTTTTGGGCGAACAGCGGCCTGTACGAGTATGTACAGGTTTTCGTAATATCCAACGGGACCCATACCAAGTATTACAGCAATACCACCCGCAGCGCTCATGTCAGGGAGCAAAGCGGCGGCGCGCGCCGTAAAAGCAAGAAAACCAGCAACAGCTTCGAGTTTACCAGCTTTTGGGCGGACGGCAACAACAAAGTAATTGCCGACCTGGTGGATTTCGCCAGGACCTTTTTGGCCAGGCACACCATCCTGAATATCCTGACCAGGTATTGCGTATTCACCTCGGAGGATTTGCTGCTGGTCATGCGCCCGTACCAAATTGCCGCCACGGAGCGCATATTGTCCCGCATTAACATCTCAACTAACTACAAACAAACAGGGACGATAGGCGCGGGCGGGTACATCTGGCATACCACCGGCAGCGGCAAGACTCTAACCTCTTTTAAAACGGCGCAGCTGGCTACCGCTCTGCCGGGTGTAGATAAGGTGCTGTTCGTCGTCGACCGCAAAGACCTGGACTATCAGACGATGAAAGAATATGACCGCTTCGAAAAAGGAGCGGCCAACAGCAACACATCAACCAGGATCTTGCAAAGACAACTGGAAGATGCCGACGCGCGGATCATCATCACCACCATTCAAAAACTGGCGGTTTTTATCCGTAAAAACAGGACTCATCCAATATACAAAAAGCATGTGGTGATTATCTTTGACGAATGCCACCGCTCCCAGTTCGGCGAGATGCACCTGGCCATTACCAGGTCCTTTAAGAATTATCACCTCTTCGGTTTTACCGGCACGCCTATATTCGCCGCCAACGCGGGGGCAAGCGGCAATCCGCTGCTTAAGACAACCGCCCAGGCCTTCGGCGATAAACTGCATACTTACACCATTGTGGACGCCATTAACGATGGCAATGTGCTGCCCTTTCGGATTGATTTTATCAATACCATCAAGACGCCTGATCATATCAATGACAAACAGGTATACGGGATTGACAGCGAAAAAGCCCTGTCGGATCCCAAACGTATCAGCGACATTGTCGCCTATATTCTGGAGCGCTTCGACCAAAAAACAAAACGCAGCAACTTCTATACAATGACCGCAAAATGGGAAGAGGCAGACCAGGAAAACCCAAAATGTATGATTGAAAAGCGGGAGAAAAGGCGTGTGGCGGGTTTTAACTCCATTCTTGCCGTAGCTTCGATTCCCCTGGCAATGCAATATTACACGGAGTTCAAGGAACAGCTGGCTGTCACCCGGCGAAAATTAGCCATAGCGACCATTTTCAGCTTCAGCGCCAATGAGGAAGAAGCGGACGGCGTGTTGCCGGAGGAGGATTTTGAGATAGCGGGTCTGGATAAAAACTCCCGTGATTTTCTTGACGCGGCGATTGAAGATTACAATAAGGCGTTTGGTACCAACTACGACACGTCCGCGGACAAATTCCAGAATTACTATAAAGACCTCTCTCTGCGGGTGAAGAACCGCGAGGTGGACCTGCTGATTGTGGTCAATATGTTCCTGACCGGTTTTGACGCCACCACGCTAAACACCCTTTGGGTAGACAAGAACCTGCGGCAGCACGGACTGATCCAGGCGTTTTCGCGCACCAACCGCATTTTGAACAGTGTCAAGACATTCGGCAATATCGTCTGCTTCCGTGACTTGAAAGAGGCTACCGACAAGGCCATTGCGCTCTTTGGGGACAAAGACGCGGGCGGTATCGTATTGCTGAAAACATTCGACGAATACTACAATGGCTATGATGAACAAGGCGAGCGCAAGCCGGGTTACATCGAGCTGATTGCGGAACTTACAGCGCAATTCCCGCTTGGGCAGGCTATCACCGGCGAAGAAGCGCAAAAGCGCTTTATCCGGCTGTACGGCGCGATCTTAAGGTTGCGCAATATCCTTTCCGCCTTCGATGACTTTGCCGGCCAGGAAATTCTAGCGGACAGGGATTTTCAGGACTACCAGAGCGTCTATATCGACCTGTACCAGGACTTTAAAAAAGGCGCCGAGGGGGACAGGGAGCGCATCAACGACGACATCGAGTTCGAGATTGAGCTGATCCGTCAGATTGAGGTGAACATAGACTATATCCTGATGCTGGTGGCAAAATATCATGAATCTAACTGCACGGACAAAAATATCCTGACCACCATTGACAAAGCGATCAATTCCAGCATTGAACTGCGCAGCAAAAAAGAGCTTATCGAACGTTTCATTGCCCGGGTGAACACGTCTGCCGGGGTGGATGATGACTGGCGCAAATTTGTCATGGAGCAGAAAGAAGCTGACTTGTCCGCGATTATCGAGGAGGAAAGGCTTAAGCCTGAGGAAGCGAGAAAACTAATGGACAATTCGTTACATGACGGCACACTGAAAACTACCGGCACTGGTATCGATAAAATCATGCCGCCAGTATCGCGCTTCGGCGGCGACCGGACGGCTAAAAAGCAAGGTATAATAAGTAAGCTGCGCAAATTCTTCGAGAAGTATTGCGGGCTGGTGCGCTGAGGAAATGGGGAGCAATGGCAATAAGTTGTACGGGTCGCTTACAAAGAATCCGCTGAATAAGGCAGGCGAGCTGTTGACATGGCTGGAAAATAAATCGGAGTAAGTTAATAGATCATTTGAAACAATTTGCGGATCAGACAAAACAAAGGAACGATAATTTCGATTATGAAATTGATGTAGTGACAAACAAGAAATCCATAATCAGATATTACATTAATGAAATGGAAAAAGAAGCTGTAAAGATATGGTTAGGCAGTAATCTCTCGAGGGGTGAACATATTAAGGATTTATTGAAATTTCTTATAAAGAATTATTGATTAACAAGGTGTGAAGACGAGTGATAACCAGACTTCGGAAATTCACAGGACGTTATGTGAAATGGGTGGCTTTAAATGGTTAAGGGCAGCTATCTCAAACTACCTCCCGGCGGACTGGCCGGGCGGGCGCAAAAGGCTGTGGCTATGCTTGAAGATTGTACTGTCTGCGCCCAGGAGTGCCGGGTCAATCGCCTGAAAGGGGAATTGGGCCAGTGCCGGGGCGGGCGGTTGGCGGCGGTGAGCAGCCACGGGCCTCATTTCGGTGAAGAGGATGTGCTGGTGGGGACAGGGGGGTCGGGAACGATCTTCTTGACCTTCTGTAATTTGAGCTGTGAGTTCTGCCAGAACTGCGAAATCAGCCAGCATGGCGCCGGAGTCGAGGTGTCCGCCGCGGCCGGGTACTTCAGTGTGGCAAAAAAGGCGGTGAAGAAAATGCACGGGCAGGTGGGCGACCTGATCCTGGACGGGCGGGGACTTGCCTGCCGCGGCCTGTTGGTCCGGCACCTGGTCCTGCCGGGCAACCTGGCCCGTTCAGAAAAAGTCTTTGAGTTTCTGGCCGATGAGATTTCCCAAGAAACCTACATAAATATTATGGACCAGTATTACCCCGCCTTTAAGGCTTTTAACTACCCGGAACTGAGCCGGCGGATCACCCGCCGGGAATACCGGGAAGCAGTTGCTGCGGCAGTGCGGGCGGGACTGCAAAGAATCGTTTAGGGGGCAACCAATTTTAGAGTTCGGACTGGAGCATGAGGTTTTTGGTTTATTCGATCCGATTATTTTGTTTAAAGCCGCATTAATACGGTCGCCAGCTGCGCCCTGGTCACGCTGCCAGGCGGATTGAAAGGAATGATTCTATGCGATTCGCTAATGTCAATGATATTAATTTGCATTATGAAATTCGGGGAACCGGGCCCAGACTATTGTTCATTCATGGCATTGGAGCGGACCTAAACAATCCAATGGGGATTTTTAATACTCCTGTCCCCAGCCATTTTACCGTTCTTGCTTTCGATCCCCGGGGACTGGGGCAATCTGACAGCCCCAATGAACCCTGCACAATAGGAGATATGGCAGATGATGCGGCCGGATTGGCATCAGCTGTTGGCTGGGATAAATATTTTGTATTTGGCGCATCTATGGGCGGGATGGTGGCCCAGGAGCTAGCACTAAGACATCCTTTGGCAGTAGAAAAGCTGATTTTGGGAGTTACCAACGCCGGCGGAGAAAACCCAGGAAATATGGTAATAGATAAACTGGACAAGCTGTCAAGCCTTGAAAAGCTCAAATTATCAGATACCAGACAGGATCAAACCTGGGCCGCCGCCCATCCGGAACTGGTCAGTCAGATGGAAGAACAAGGCCGAGCAGCTCAAGAAATTATGAAATCCAATCCGGCTCTGATGAGGGGTTACAACCATCAGGTAAATGCAGTATTAAAGCATAACACCTTTGACCGGTTGAATGAGATAAAAATCCCCACCCTTGTTTTCGGAGGGAGATTTGACGGCAGCAATCCGCCTGATGTCACCAAAGCGTTGGCGGGACTTATCCCCGGAGCACGCTATGAGCTGCTGGAGTCGGGGCATGGCGACTGGTATTTTGACTCTCGATCCTGGGAGATGATCATGGATTTTCTTCTCGGCAGAGCATAAAAAATGTGTATATCTGCCCTGTGATAAAGCCCTTGACATGCCTGGCATATGAACAAGGAGCAACTGGAACACTGTGGTCACCGGCGCGGACGTGCCGGAAAAGGGAATTAAGCGGCAGATTGGGAACAGCTACGACCTGATTAAGCCTGAAAGTGAGGAAACAAGTGACTTTTTTACAATGAACGAGACCTGGTAGAATTGCAGGTGAGGCTTCAGCCTTACAACTAAAAACAGATCTCACCACAGTAGGATCAAATGATAGTATCAAATGACAGTATGTTGTCACGAACCTGGCTTAGTCTTAGAGGTAAGCCAGGTTTTTGTTCATAGAATTAGTAGGGGTAATTTTATTAGAAATATTTGTAGATTTGCAGGAGGATTTGTCATAATTTACAAGAAGTATAATCTAATTGGTTTGTAAAAAGTTATGTAAGATACATAGAGAAGCAAGGGATCCATTTAACTAGTATATGTAGTTATAGGGTGCTTATTAACATATGATCTGTTGCTCTGTTCTTCTTGATTCTGGTATGCAGCTATTGAAACAGGGGGCTAAAAATGAACGTTTTTGAGCTAAACCAATACCTCATTTCTGACTACTCCTCATATATACGCAGTTTCATCCAGATCCGCGACAAGCGGATAGACGAATATGTGCAAAAGAGTTTAGATGAGGGGCTGCTCTGGCCGGAGCCGTTAATTCAGCTTAACCCTTCGTTTGAGCCGGGCCAGTGGATTGAAGAACTGGTTGCAGGTGAAATATTGCATCCCGAATGCAGACGGATTTTCCGGATCAATAAAAACCAGCAGGAAGAAGGCCAGCCATTGCGGCTGCACAAGCACCAGGCCGACGCAATAAAAGCAGCCAAAGCCGGGGATAGTTATGTTCTAACTACCGGTACCGGTTCCGGAAAGAGCTTAGCCTATATCGTGCCGATTGTGGATTATGTGCTCAGGCGCGGCAGCGGCCGGGGCATCCAGGCTATTGTTATATACCCCATGAACGCCCTGGCCAACAGTCAGTTTAACGAACTGGAGAAGTTTCTCCGGCATGGCTATCCGGAAGGTGGCAGCCCGGTTACATTCGAAAAATATACGGGACAGGAAAGCGAAGAACAAAAAAGGAAAATCATCGAAACTCCCCCGGATATATTACTCACCAACTATGTCATGATGGAATTAATTCTGACCAGGGTGAGAGACCGGAATTTAATTAGTGCGGCTAAGGACATTCGTTTTTTGGTGCTGGACGAACTGCACACCTACCGCGGCCGCCAGGGCGCGGATGTGGCTATGCTGGTGCGCCGGCTGAGAAGTTACTGCGGCGGGGAGAACCTCCAGTGTGTCGGCACCTCTGCCACCCTGGCCGGCAGCGGCGTCTACGACCAGCAGAGGGCTGAAGTGGCCGGGGTTGCTTCCCTGCTGTTCGGCGCGCAGGTAAAGCCGGAGCGTGTGGTCATGGAAACCATCAGGCGGGCCACACCCGATAAAGATTTTGTGGATCCAGATTTTAAGCGGGACTTGATCGACTGCATCAAAAACCCGGTTAGTTATGCACAGGATGACTACCTGGCGCTGGTCAACGACCCTCTTTCCATCTGGATTGAGACTACTTTTGGCACGGCCAAAGAACCGGACAGCGGCAGATTAATCCGGACAATGCCACGCAGTATTTCCGGAGAGGATGGAGCAGCCAAAGAACTAAGCAGTTTGACCGGGCTTTCAGAAAAAATCTGCATCCAGGCGATACAGGAAAGATTGTTGACGGGTTATAGAGCAAAACACCCGGAGACGGGATTTCCTGTTTTTGCTTTCCGGCTGCACCAGTTCATCAGCCGGGGGGACACAGTCTACGCTTCCCTGCAGGAAGAGCAGTCCCGCTACATTACTACCAGCGGCCAGCAGTATGTGCCCAACGACCGCCAGAGGATTTTGTTCCCGCTGACCTTTTGCCGCGAGTGCGGGCAGGAATATTACAGTGTCCAGGTGATCAAAAATAAGGAAACAGGCCATAGGGTTTTCACCCCTGGCAATCCTACAGACAATAACCCGGCAGAATATGAAGGGGTCAAAGCCGGATACCTTTATCGGAATGCAGATCACCCCTGGCCGGAGGACGAGATGGAGGTAATCAACAGGATCCCGGATGACTGGGTGGAAAACCGGCATGGTGTGTCACATATCCGCAGCAACCGGGTTAAATATTTGCCGCAGAACGTTGTGATCGACCCGGCCGGTGAAGAAAACAGGGCCGGGCTTGGATTCCAATATATTCCCGCGCCCTTTCGCTTCTGCCTGCACTGCGGCGTGTCCTACGGCATACGCCAGACAAGCGATTTTGCCAAATTAACCACGCTTGGCTCTGAGGGGCGCAGTACTGCCACTACTATCCTGACCCTTTCCACTATTCGTCACCTGCAGCGCAGCGAGGGCCTGATGCGCGAAGCAAAAAAACTACTGAGCTTTACGGACAACCGCCAGGACGCTTCGCTGCAGGCTGGCCATTTCAATGACTTTATCGAGATCGGCCTGCTGCGCTCGGCCCTTTACCAGGCGGTCAGCGTGGCAGGCCCAGACGGGCTCTGCCATGATGAATTGACACAACGAGTGTTCAAAGCCCTGGATTTGCCGCTGGAAATGTATGCGGTTGATCCTGACGTGCGTTTTCAGGCGCTGGCCGATACCCAGAAGGCTTTGCGCAATATCCTCGGTTACCGTCTCTATCAGGACTTAAAGCGGGGCTGGCGTATTACTTCACCCAACTTGGAGCAGTGCGGCCTTTTGGAAATACAGTATAGTTCCCTGGACGAAGTTTGCGCGACTGAAGATCTGTGGTACGAATGCCACCCGGCTCTTGTCACGGCCACACCTGAAACAAGAAAAAAAATTGCCAAAGTCTTGCTGGACTATATGCGGCGTGAGCTGGTAATCAAGGTTGATTACCTGAATAAAGAATTTCAGGAAAAAATACAGCTGCAGAGCAACCAGCGTTTGAAACTACCCTGGGCCATTGATGAAAACGAGCGTATGCAGTACGCCGCTGTCCTTTACCCCCGATCAAGGTCAAAAGCAGACTTCCGGGATAACGTTTATTTGTCGGAGCGTGGGGGCTTCGGCCAGTACTTGAGGCGGACCTCGACTTTTGCGGGCTATATTGAAAAAATCACCCTGGAGCATACTGCAGCCATTATCAGCCAGCTTTTAAGCGCTCTTAAGATCGGCGGCCTGGTGGAAATAGTTGACGAGCCAAAAGACGACGTGCCCGGCTATCAGCTTAATGCTTCAGCGCTGGTGTGGGTAGCCGGGGACGGCAGCAGGGCGGTTACCGACCCCATCCGTGTGCCCAATGAATCGGTTCTGGGCAGCCGTACCAACCCGTTTTTTGTTGACTTTTACAACTCCGTAGCCCTGGAGGTAAAGGGCATTGAGGCGAAAGAGCACACCGCCCAGGTGCCCTATGAGTTCAGGATCGATAGGGAAGGAAAATTCCGTGACGGTGAACTGCCGGTATTGTATTGTTCGCCGACGATGGAGCTGGGTGTAGACATAGCCCAGCTGAATGTGGTGAACATGCGCAACATCCCCCCTACACCCGCCAACTATGCCCAGCGCAGCGGCCGGGCGGGCCGCAGCGGCCAGCCGGCTTTGGTATTCAGCTATTGTTCGACAGGCAGCCCCCATGACCAGTACTTTTTCAAACGCCCGCAGCTGATGGTGGCCGGCGCTGTTTTTCCGCCCAGGCTGGATCTGGCCAACGAAGACCTAATTCAATCCCATGTTCAGGCTGTCTGGCTGACGGAATCAGGCTTGAGTCTGGGCTCATCCTTAAAGGATATACTCGACCTGTCTGTTGATTACAATACTATTGATTTGCAGCCCTCTGTAAAAGACGCCATCAATGCCTTCCAACCCCGGCAAAAGGCGTTAGTCCGCTCACGAGGAATTCTGGCCGGCGTTGTCGCCGAACTGACTGCCGCTGGCTGGTACACCGAAAGATGGCTGGAAGACGTCTTGAACAGGATTCCCCGTACCTTTGAGCAGGCCTGTGAACGCTGGCGGGATCTATACAGAGCCGCGTCGCGGCAGAGGGATATTCAGAACAAAATTATCGGCGACGCTTCCATCAGCGCTAAAGATAAGCAGACGGCTCGCCGGCTGCGCCAGGAAGCCGAGTCGCAAATTGATCTCCTGCTGGAGTCCAGTGACATTATCCATTCAGACTTTTACAGCTACCGCTATTTTGCCAGTGAAGGCTTTCTGCCGGGTTATAACTTCCCGCGCCTGCCCCTGTCCGCCTTTATCCCGGGCCGGCGCCGGATCAACAATCGCGACGAATTTCTTACACGGGCCCGCTTCCTGGCTATTTCTGAGTTCGGGCCCCGGAATATCATCTACCATGAAGGATCCCGTTACGAAATAAACAAAGTCATCTTACCTGTAAGCCCTTCCCCTGAAGAAGCCTTGCCAACCAGCGCGGCCAAGCTTTGCCCGGCCTGCGGGTATCTGCATCCAATGACGGGCACCGCCGGTCCGGACCTCTGCCAGCGCTGCGGTGAGGCCCTGGAACCACCGCTCAGCCCCCTGTTCAGGCTGCAGAACGTAGCCACCAAAAGGCGTGACCGGATTAGCTCCGATGAAGAGGAGCGTCTGCGGAAAGGCTATGAACTGCGCACCTCGCTGCGCTTTGAAGAACGTGAGGGCAGGCCAACCTACCGGACCGCGGAGGTGCAGGCGGAGGGAGAAGATCTGGCGTATCTAACCTACGGCCACACCGCCAACATCTGGCGCATTAACCTGGGCTGGCGCCGGCGCAAAAATAGGGAACAGTACGGTTTTGTATTGGATACGGAGCGGGGTTACTGGGCCAAAAACGAGCAGGAGCAAACTGACGACAGTGCCGATGAGACTATGAGCAGCCGGACCACCAGGGTGATACCTTATGTGGAGGACCGCCGCAACGCTCTTATTTTCCAGCCTGCGTCTCCCTTAAGTGAGAAGCAGATAGCCTCGCTGCAGGCGGCCCTGAAAAATGCCATTCAGATTTACTACCAGCTGGAAGAAAATGAGCTTGCCGCTGAGCCTCTGCCGGACTATACCCTGCGGCGGCAAATCCTGTTTTATGAAGCGGCCGAGGGCGGCGCTGGTGTGCTTCGCCACCTGGTCGACCAACCCCAGGATCTGGCCAGAGTTGCCAGAAAGGCTCTCGAATTATGCCACTTTGACCCGGATACCGGAGCTGACTTGCGGCGGGCGCCGGGCGCTAGGGAGGATTGTGAAGCGGCCTGCTACAACTGCCTGATGAGCTATGCTAACCAGCGTGAGCACAGTCTGCTTGACCGAAGCGAAATAATGAACATGTTGCAAAGGCTGGCGGGCTCTCAGGTGAAAAGCGCGCCGTCGCCAGAGTCACGGTCGGTGCACCTGGAAAAACTCTTACGGCTGGCAGGTTCCGATTTGGAGCGTGAATGGCTGCAGTTTCTGGAGGATAATAACTACCGGCTGCCCTCAAGCTCCCAAAAACTATTCGTCGCGTGCAGCACCAGGCCGGATTTTATATATGATGAAGAGCAAACTGTCATTTATATCGATGGTTCGCCCCACGATTACCCTGAACGCCGGCAAAGAGATATGGAGCAAACTGAGTGCATGGAAGACAAGGGTTTTCTGGTCCTTCGCTTCAGCTACCGGGATGACTGGGGTGAATTGATTAAGAAGTATCCACATATTTTTGGGAGGAAATCATGAGTTACGCTGTCGGATCGCTTGTAAAAGCCCGGGGCCGGGAGTGGGTTGTTTTGCCTGAGTCAGAGGAGGACCTGCTCATCCTGCGCCCCCTGGGAGGGACTGCGGACGAGGTCACGGGTATCTGTCTTTACTTAGAAAACGTTGAGCCGGCGCAGTTTGACCTGCCGGACCCGGAACTGGTTGGAGACTACCGGTCATGCCGTCTGCTGCGAGATGCCCTGAGGCTTGGCTTTCGCTCCAGCGCAGGTCCGTTCCGATCTTTTGCGCAAATTGCCGTTGAGCCGCGTCCTTACCAGTTGGTGCCCCTGCTTATGGCTCTCAAGATGGACCCGGTGCGCATCCTGATTGCTGATGATGTCGGCGTCGGCAAAACAGTAGAAGCCTGTCTTATTGCCCGTGAACTTATAGACCGGGGTGAAATCCACAGGCTCGCGGTCCTTTGTCCGCCACACCTGGCCGAACAATGGCAGGCGGAACTATTAAATAAATTTCATATTGAGGCCGAGCTTGTCCTTTCCAGTACAGCCACGCGGCTGGAAAGAAACTGCGGTTTTGGGCAATCGCTCTTTGAACTATACCCTTACGTTGTGGTGTCAACAGACTTCATTAAAACCGACCGCCGGCGAGACGAGTTTTTGCGTGCCTGCCCGGAGTTGGTCATCGTTGACGAGGTACATACTTTCGCTTTTGCCGGGCGGGGGCGCGGGGCAAGGCACCAGCGTTACCAGCTTTTAAGGGGGCTGGCCGACGATCCGGACCGGCACCTGATCCTTGTCACAGCCACGCCCCATAGTGGAAAAGAGGAGGCTTTCCGCTCTGTATTAACATTTTTGGATATAGATTTTAGGAATCTTCCCGAGAATTTGATGGGTAAGGAAAACGAGCAATACCGGCGCAGGCTCGCCGCGCACTTTGTCCAGCGCCGCAGGGCGGATATCCGGCATTACCTGCAAGCTGAAACGCCTTTTCCAGAGCGGGAGGAAGCGGAAGAAAGCTACCAACTGGACAGTCAGTACAAGAAATTGTTTGACCGCGTTTTGCGTTATGCCCGCGAAACCGTCAAAGAGGCTGGGGCAAGTCAGCACCGCCAGCGAGTGCGGTGGTGGTCAGTGCTTGCTTTGCTGCGCGCCCTGGCCAGCAGCCCGGCGGCCGCGTCAGCCACTTTAAGGAGCCGGGCTGCCGTTGCTGATACTGAAACTACAGAGGACGCCGATGAAATTGGTCGCCGTACCGTCCTTGACCTTGACCTGGATGAGACGGCTGACGTGATTGATGTGATCCCTGGCAGCGATACTGGGGAAGAATCTGATGAAGATAAGAAAAACCGCCGTGTTCTTCTGGAGATGGCTCGTATGGCAGAAAGCCTTTACGGCGAAAAGGACGCCAAGCTCTTAAAAGCCGTTCAGCTAATTAAACAAATGATTAAAGAAGGTTATAAGCCTATTATCTTCTGCCGCTTCATCCCTACCGCCGAATATCTGGTTGAGCAACTACGGGAGAGGCTTCCCAGGCATGTGGAAGTAGTTGCCGTTACTGGTACTCTACCACATGGTGACCGTGAGGAGCGTATACATCAGTTGGTTAAGGCACCACATAAACAGTGGGTGCTGGTTTCTACGGACTGCCTGAGTGAGGGTGTCAATCTCCAGGAGCATTTTGATGCGGTTATACATTATGATTTGAGTTGGAACCCTACCCGGCATGAGCAGCGGGAGGGGCGGGTTGACCGCTACGGTCAGCCCAGCAAAAAAGTGCGGGTATTGACTTACTATGGGACGGACAATCAGATTGACGGCATTGTGTTGGACGTGCTGCTGAGAAAGCATAAGACAATACGGAGTTCCCTGGGCATTTCGGTACCAGTCCCAGTGGAAACCAATGTTGTGGTAGAAGCTGTATTTGAAGGATTGTTGTTGCGGGAGGACCAGGGCGGAGGCCATGAGCAGTTATCTTTATTTGAAGAATTGCTGAAACCTACCAGGGAAGAACTCTTTACCAAATGGGATGACGCTGCCAGTCGTGAAAGACGTTCCCGTACCGTCTTCGCTCAAGAGTCTATCAAGGTTGACGAAGTAGCCCGGGAGATAAGGTCGTTACGGCAAGCCATAGGGTCCGGAGAAGAAGTTGAGTGGTTTACACGTGAAGGATTCAAGGCATGTGGCGCAACGGTCACTGGAGGCGCCCCGGCTCGTTTCGATTTAAGTGAGGTGCCGTCTCCGCTTTTTGAAGCGGTGGGGGGGGAGAAAGAGTTTGCCGCCCGCTTTCAACTGCCTGTGGAGGAAGGTGTCCTTTGCCTTAGCCGAACCCACCCGGTGGTTGAAGGGCTGTGCTCTTATATTATGACAACGGCTCTTGACCCGCTTGTCCCGGCGCCGGCCCGCCGCTGCGGAGTAATACGGACCGGCCGGGTGGAGCACCGCACCACACTACTTTTGGTTCGCTACCGCTACCACATAGTGGCCCGGCGGGGGGATGTAGAAAATCCTTTGTTGGCGGAAGACTGTCAGGTGCTGGTCTTTGCAGGGTCTCCCCGGAACGCCAGGTGGTTGGACGATTCAGTTGTGGAAGACCTCATGGGGGCGGAGCCGGAAGCGAATGTTAACCCGGACCAGGCCAGAGAATTCGTCCGCAGGGTTACTGAAGAATACGATATACTCCTGCCTTACTTGAACGAGGCGGCCAGGCGTAAAGGCGATGAACTGCTCCAGGCCCACCGCCGGGTGCGGACCGCTTCCCGTCATACCGGCGTACGCTATCGTGTCGAGCCACAGCTGCCGCCTGATCTGCTGGGTATCTACATCTACTTGCCGAAGAACTGAGGAGGGCGCCATGCAAACGCGAAGAAAAGACATATTCACCACCATCCGGACAGAGGGCTCGATCCTGCCTCCCGATCTACTTCAGCGTATTGCCGGAGGTGACCGGGACCTGGGCGGCCTTGCCCCCGCAGACTATCACTTAGGCAAGGGCGAGCGGTTGAATGAGGCCATCAACCGCTCCTGGAACCGCCTGCTGGGCGTGTGGGCCTCTTTTAAGAACGGGTTGGAAAAGCTGCCGTCTGGTGATCCCGCCACTACCATCACCCGCGAGCGCTGGCTTTTGATTCTTTTTCAGGAACTGGGATATGGGCGCCTGCTGACAGCCCGGGCCGTTGAAATAGATGGCAAAAGCTACCCCGTTTCGCACACCTGGCAGCACACGCCCATTCACCTGGTGGGAAGCCGGGTTGACCTGGACCGTCGTTCCGCCGGCGTTGCCGGGGCGGCCCGCACCAGCCCGCACAGCCTGGTACAGGAGTTCTTAAACCGTTCCGGCGACCACCTTTGGGCTTTTGTTTCCAATGGTTTTATTCTAAGGATCTTACGCGATAATGTCAGCCTGACCAGACAGGCCTACGTGGAATTTGACCTGCAGGCAATGATGGAAGGTGAGGTTTACGCCGATTTTGCGTTGCTTTGGCTGCTATGCCACCAGTCGCGGGTTGAGGCTGAGCGACCGGCTGAGTGCTGGCTGGAGAAATGGTCCCGGGCGGCCCAGGAACAGGGGACGCGGGCTTTAGACCAACTCCGCAAAGGGGTAGAGGATACCATCAACATCCTGGGACGCGGCTTTTTGACCCACCCCGACAACCATCAACTGCGAGAGAAGCTTTATTCAGGCGAGTTAGAGACTCAGGACTACTACCGGCAAATCCTGCGCCTGGTCTACCGGCTTATCTTTTTGTTTGTGGCTGAGGACAGGGATCTCTTACTGGATCCCGAGGCAACGGTTACAGCCCGGGAACGTTATATGAGATTCTATTCCACGGCGAGAATACGCCGCCTAGCCGAGCGCCGGCGCGGCACAAAGCATGCAGACCTCTTCCAGGGTTTAAAGGTGGTCATGGAAAAACTGGACAGCAGCGGCTGTCCCGAGCTGGGCCTGCCCGCGCTGGGGAGCTTTCTCTGGTCTAAAAAAGCTGTGCCAGAACTCACTAATTGTGAAATTGCCAACCGTGATTTACTTGACGCCGTCCGGGCGCTGGCCTTTACCACCGACGGCCATGCCCGCCGGCTTGTGGACTATAAGAACATGGGCTCAGAAGAGCTGGGTAGTGTTTACGAGTCTCTCCTGGAACTGCACCCGGTTCTCGACGCAGGTGCGGGGAAATTCGAGCTGACCTTCTCAAGCGGCAGCGAGCGTAAAACCACCGGCAGTTACTACACACCAAGCAGCCTGATTAATTGCCTGCTTGATTCCGCCCTGGATCCGGTGTTGGAGGAGGCTGCCAGGCAGAAGGATCCGGAAACCGCCATACTTAATCTTAAAGTATGCGATCCCGCAAGCGGCAGCGGCCACTTCCTGATTGCCGCAGCTCACCGCATAGCCAAGCGGTTGGCAGCCATCAGGACAGGCGATGAGGAGCCGGCGCCGGAGGCCTACCGTACCGCCCTGCGTGACGTTATCGGCCGGTGCATCTACGGTGTGGATGTAAACGAAATGGCAGTTGAGCTCTGCAAGGTCAGCCTGTGGATGGAAGCCCTGGAGCCAGGAAAACCTTTAAGCTTTCTCGACCACCGTATCCTTTGCGGCAACAGCCTGCTGGGGGCAACTCCCGCACTTCTCGCAAAAGGGATCCCGGACGAGGCTTTTAAGCCCATAGAAGGTGATTTAAAAGAAATATGCAAAGAATTTAAAAGAAAAAACAAAGAGGAACGGGAAGGGCAAGTCACCTTGTTATTTGACGACACGGGGACGGCCTGGCCTGAAGTGGCAGATTTGTCCAAGTGCCTGGTCGAATTGGGTGGTATGAAGGACGACACTATCGATGACATAAGCCGCAAGGAAGAACGGTACTCGAAGTGCATCAACTCGAGTGCTTACCGCTATGGACGACTTCTGGCCGATGCCTGGTGCTCTGCTTTTGTTTGGAAGAAAACGAAAGAGTTCCCTTATCCAATAACCGAAGGAGTCTTTAGAAAGATAGAAGATAACCCAAATAGTGTTCCTTCCTGGATGTTGGAAGAAATCAATCGATTGGCTGATCAGTACCAGTTTTTTCACTGGAATTTAGCCTTTCCTGACGTGTTCCATTTACCTGCATCGGGCGAGCAGCCTGAAAACGTGCGAGCCGGCTGGTCCGGGGGATTTGACGTGGTGCTGGGAAACCCGCCGTGGGATAAAATGCAAACCGAAGAATTACAATTCTTTGCTAGCCGTGAACCGGGTATAGTTATATTAAAGGGAGCCAAAAGAAAGAAAGCTATATTGAAATTAATTCAGACTGACCAGTCTTTATATCAAGAATGGCAGAAACTTAGGCGATCAAACAATGCTAGTATTGCTTTTGTTAGAAATTCAAATTCTTTTCCTCTAACTGGGGTAGGTAAGTTCAATGCTTTTGCATTATTTGCTGAATTAAATACTCGAATAGTATCCAATAAAGGTAGGGTTGGATGTATCATTCCATCTGGTATTGCTACTGACGATACTACTAAATACTACTTTCAAGAGTTAATGAAATTAAGAAAACTAATCAGTCTATATGACTTTGAAAATTCTGCGCCGATCTTCGCGGGTGTACACCGAAGCTATAAGTTTTGTTTAATAACTATTTCAGGAGTCAATGGGGCAGCGAAAAATGGGGCAGACTTTGTCTTTTTCGCAAATAATACTGAACAATTACGTGAAATTAAAAGGCATTTCAAATTGACATTAGAAGATCTGGTATTACTAAATCCAAATACATTAACTTGTCCTATATTTAGATCAAAACGAGATTATATGATTACAAGATCAGTTTATCAGCGTATTCCAATATTTAATAAAGAAAATAATACTATTGATAATTACTATTCACCAAGGGTTTGGAGGTTGTTAAATACAACAGATGATAGTTCGAAATTTGTTGAATTTAGTAATGGAAATAAAAATCTAATCAGTGTTATTGAGGCTAAAACTATTCACCAATTTGACCATAGATTCGCTACTTTTACCCAATTAAAAAGTTTATTGCAAATCATAGAAGTTTCTGAATCTAATAAACAAGATCCTTTCTTTGAGGCTTTTGCTAGATATTATATTACTGAGAAATATTTCTGTGAAAGATTGCCCAAAGAACTTACAAATAAACAATGGTATCTAACATTTCGCAATATAACAAACGTTACAAATGAACGAACTATTATAAGCACAGTGATCCCTAGAGCAGCTGGTTGTGAGGTAACTCCTTATATAGAAATTGGGGGTGATGCTAAATTATCATCATTTTTACTTGGCACTTTAAATAGTTTTGCACTAAATTTTATTGCTCGACAAAAAGTAGGTGGGATGCATTTAAGTTATTTCATTTTATATCAACTTCCAGTGGTTACGCCAGATATGATGAAAAGTTCTTTAATAGGGTTTGCATATATTGTTAGTTGTATTCTGGAGCTTGTTTATACATCATGGTCATTAGAAGGTTTCGCTAAAGATTGTGGTTACAATGGACCTCCATTTTGTTGGAATGAGGAGCGCCGTTTTATTATCCGCTGTGAATTAGACGCAATATATTTCCATCTTTACGAAATTGAGCGGGATAATGTTGATTACATCATGGAAACCTTCCCCATAGTCAAGCGCAAAGACGAGGCCAGCTACGGTTATTATCGTACGAAGGAGGAGATCCTGGAAATCTACGATGAGATAACGCGAGTATTGGCTGAGAATGCCGCTGCCTTGGCTGCCGGTCGGGAGGCTACTGCCAGCTTTCAGACGAACCTGAATCCTCCGCCCGGTCCACCTATGGACGCCGATGGCAATTTTAAATCTATGTACCACTTGGACCGCGATAAATTGCCGGACCATATTCACTTGCCGCATCCGGCATGGGAAGAGTCACTTCTATCGACTTGGTTTACTGTCTGTCAAAAGCGCTGGAGCCATTTGGGAGGCGACCAGTTCTTCCCCTGGGACGGGCGCGAGGCCTTTGTATATGCGTTTATTCCGTATCTGGTTCAGGAAAAGCCCGGCAAGACGTTTGAGTTCTATCGTGACGCGGCGTTGCTAACCTCACGATCGAATCATTGTGAAACATTATTGCTCAAGCAGGAACTGCGTGACGAATATCGCCAAATTATGAACGATATCGATTGGCTCGATTTCCCTGACGGGCATCACATTCGCCCGGAGAAAATTCGGGAGAAGCTGCAAAATAACAGGATTATCCAAACCGATCCAAGATCCGGTGCAACTGTAGTTCAAAACTCAGGTAGTTTGCCGCCCTTGCCGAAAGAATTGAGGTCACTTCTGCCTCTGATCCTGAAGGCGGCGGACAACCTCAACGAAATGCAACGTCGTGCCCTTGAAGACGCTAAAACCGCAAAAGTCGATTTCACACAAAACGAGGTTACCAATGAACTACGGAAGTTGATGGTGGTATAAAGTGTATAGATTGGACACATTTGCCAAAAGTGATGATATTAGCTCGCCTTGCTTGTGGGTCAGGCGGCTTGTCCTGTTTGAGTCCCCAGAGAAAAAGGATGCTCCGATCCGTAGTGTCCCCTTTTCCCGCGGCCTCAACATTGTCTGGGGTGTTGAATTGCCGGATGATGCCGTGGCCATTGGGGCCCGTCCCGTAACACTTTCCGGACATTCCGTCGGTAAAACTATACTCTGTCGCTTAATTCGCTACTGTTTGGGTGAGTCTACTTTCGGGAATCCGAGTGTAATGAACTGCATCAAACACGTTTTTCCCAAAGGCTGGGTTGGAATAGAGTTGACCGTGGACGGTCAGGAGTGGGCTGTTCTCAAACCCATTGGCCAATCCGGTGATTCAAAAGCGGCCAAAATGATGGCTGTTGAGGCACTGTTCAATCAAGGACGCCAGGAAAACCAGTACCTAGACTTCATGGCGCATCTACAAGGCACCATGATGTCGGGGCTTCAGGTGAATGCTCCCCCCAACACCGATAAGCTTTACGAGTGGAAGCACTTGCTTGCGTGGTTGACCCGCGATCAGGAGTCGCGCTTCCAGAGCCTGCATGATTGGAGATCGCCGCGCAGCGGAGCAGGCACGGTAAAATTCCAGAAACCAAAGGAACACGCGCTTTACTTGATGCGTCTTGTATTGGGCTTGCTACAGGAAAAAGAAATTGAGGTGTCCCGGTCACTCTTTGAAATGGAAAGGGAATTGAAGCAACGAGAGGATCGAAAAGCCGACTTGAGGCGGGAACCGAAATACCGTCTTAATCAACAGGAAGATGCATTGAAACAACTACTTGGTGTACCGTCTACTGAAGAGCTGAATACCGATATAACTGACCTTACTTCTCCAGTATTTTTGCGGCGGATGGATATTGAACAAGCTATTCTTAAAATTCAACGTGACATAGAAAAAATTGACTTTAAGATTGAACAAAAGCGTTTCTGGCTGACATCTTACGACGAGCAGCGACGCGTTTTTCTAGCTGCGCTTAAGTTAACCAAAGAGGCAACAGAAATCCCGGAGGATGTAGAGACGGAAGACGATACCATACGAAAACTCCGGGCACTCAGTGGAAAGGATTGCCTATATGGCAATATCCCCTTTCTTGAGTGCTCCTATGTTCAGGAACGCTTAGCCGAGGTAGAAAAGATAGCCAACTTACAGAAACTACGTGAAGATAGGCGTGTGGCGTCTGAAACAGAGCGTCGTTTGGAAATCTTCGAACATCAGCGGAAGGACCACGATCAAGTGGTTGCACTGCTCAATGAGTTACGCGAAAAACTAAAAGCAGACCTAGCGAAAAAACGTAGAAAGGAAATACAACTATCGGAATACCGAGATCAGCTTCAACGTCTTAGCGATCACCTTGAGCAGCGTCAACAAGCATTGGATATAATTGAAGGCCGCACACCGAACACAAAATTATATCAGGAAAACGCCTGCACCATTGTATTGCACAAGAAAATTACACAAAAGCAGGATGAATTGCGGAAACTGCAGGAGTCCTATGGGAAATATCTCAAATCAATCAACATAATCTATGATTCATTAATTAAAAATGTTCTTTCAGACACATACTCCGGGGCCCTTCGCATGCCGAAGGGTGAACTGCAGTTTCATATCATGGAAGTAACTGGTCTTTCGGGCGAAGCAGTAGAAACCCTGGCCCTGGTTTTAGCTGACGTGGCGGTGATGATTTGTTCATGCCAGGGAATTGGCCACCATCCACGGTTCCTTTTACATGACAGCCCCCGTGAGGCCGACCTCAGCAGACACATCTACAGTCGCTACCTGCGGGCAATGTGGGATTTGACCAATCATTACGGGGGTCAAGATAAAGCGCCATTTCAATATATTGTGACTACGACAAGTAAGCCACCCAAAGAGTTGGAAGCGTCTATTTGCCTGCGTCTAGAAGCTCACCCGGAAACTAAGATGCTATTTGGACGTTGCCTGACAAATCCACCTGCTAAAGAACAACTTGAGCTTTTCAGTGGCGATGATAAGGTGTGATGTTAAAATTTCCGTTCATCAGAGAACTAGATTTTCAATCCCGGATCATATTATATCCTAATCGGTCCTAAAAATCAGGCAAGTCTAATATAACATTCTGCTTATATTGGCTATTCCAGATATGGTTTTGAAGGTGCTTTCTAACGCAGGTAATGGGTATCCAGGACTATGCCGGCGATAATAAAAGCAGCAAGCTTAATAAGGCTGAGGAGCTTATAGACAAGGGTTTTGACATTGAAATAATTTTCCTAGAATATTTTTATGATTTAGTGCTCAGCGAAGGCCGATAAGGCCCGTTAAAAAGCTGAAGTAGTAATAGGGTAGGGAGCATCTACCAATAAGAAGAATTATGCATAAATGAACATGTTATCCATGTGGCTCGTTTTGGAAGGTGTAAAATTCTAAGAAATGCAAAGCTATTAAGAGAAAACGCTAGATTATAGAGGGAGGTCTAACCAAAAAATGGATTATTTAGCGGGATTTATCCCGGACATTGTGAACTTCAGGGAGGTATCGCGTCCGGTTCGTGTGCTGGGTATCGACCTTGGTACTTCAAATTCCACCATTGCCGGGGCAAACTGGATCCCCGGGAGTGAGGAACCGATACATGCGCGGTGTATTGAGGTGGACCAGTTTACATATGAGGGGACATTCACCCATGTTCTTGTCCCATCGGTAGTCGCTCTGTGGGACGGCAAAGTGCTGGTGGGAGAAGGGGCAAAAAGACTGGTGGCAAGGTCTGCCGAATTTGACCTGGAACGCAACAAACATTTATTTTATGAGTGTAAAAACGATGTCGGCTTAAAAAAAACATACCGCAAGGCTCCTGAAGGTTTCCGAACTGCGGCGGAAATTGGCGGCAAGGTACTGGAATTCCTCCACCTGGCAACCCTGGCGGAGGATGAAACACCGGTTGATCGCGTGGTAGTTACGGTGCCGGCTTCATTCCAGGCCGCCCAAAGAAATGATATCCTAAAGGCAGCGGGTTTGGCAGGTCTGGAGCTGGAAGGCGGCGATTTGCTTGACGAGCCGGTGGCAGCCTTCTTGGATTATATAATTGCCAACGGTGAAAAATTTACAACAGAATTAGACGAGCCTAAAATATTGTCTGTCTTTGATTTTGGCGGCGGCACCTGTGACGTAGCCATTTTTAGCCTGAAAATATCCAGGCGGCAAGGGCGCTTGGAGGTTTCGCCCCTGGCCGTTTCCAGATACCACCGGTTAGGTGGGGGAGACATAGATAGGGCTATCCTGTATGAAATATTGATGCCGCAAATTATGGAACAGAACCATTTGACAGACTTTGCCCTGGAGTATAAAGAGAAGAGAGATTGTATTGAGCCGGCTTTTCTGGGGCTGGCTGAAGCCCTCAAAATAGCCCTGTGCAAACAAATCGCCAGATTAAAAGCCTTTAAAAAATACGAACAGAAAAAAAGTGAAATCGTGGCCAGGCAGCCTGGTATTTATGAATGTAAACTTGAAAACGGCACAGTAACACTTCAGTCCCCTGCTTTAACCGCGGAGCAATTTGAATCTTTGTTGGATCCTTTTCTAGAGAAAGACCTGCTCTACCCGCGTGAAACTGAATACCGGTGGACCTGTTCCATTTTTGCGCCCCTGCAGGACGCCCTTGACCGGTGTAATCTGGATGCAAAGCAGGTGGACTATTGCCTGCTGGTTGGCGGCAGCAGTATTATCCCGCAGGTGGTGGAAGCTGTAGCCGAGTATTTTCCCCGCTCCGAAATTTTAAACTACCCCGATTGGGACTCCATCCAAACCGCGGTGGCACGGGGCGCTGCCTACCATGCCCTGGCCCGGTCGTTATGCGGGAGGGGGCTGGCTCAACCTGTCTGCCACGACGCCATATCCATCAGAACAAATATAGGACTGCAGGAACTTGTGTCAAGAGGGGCAACGCTTCCTTACCCGGGCGATGGATCCTATGCCAGGTTGTGCAGCCTGACTGTGCCGGAGACGGTGCTTCTTGACTTCATAAAACTGCGTGTGGAGATTGTCGGCGGGATGGAAGAGCGCTTGCTGTTCTATAAAATCTGGAATATCGGGGGTCCTGTGAATAAAGGGGAGCCTCTGACACTGGAATACCGGTACACCGAGGATCAAATTCTGGAACTGAGGATGTATCTAACAAAAGGCGACCCGGCAGATTTCTTTCCCGTTGAAATTGAAAACCCGTTAACCAATGTGGTTAATCCCCAGAGCAAACGGGTGAAAATTGATGAAATGGAGGAGGGATTGTTTGTAAAAGGGCTTTCGCAAGAGCAAAAGCTTATAAAATTAGTTGAATTAGCCGATTTATATGCTGACCTTGGTCAGTATGAAAAAGCAGTCCACTATCTGAAAGTTGCTTTGCGGGGCAAGGGAAGTCCTGATGAAGGGATTTTGAATAAAATCGGAATCTACTGCGGTAAGATGGGAGATTACAAAGGGGAAGAAAAATTTTACCAGGAAGCCGCCGGCGCCAGTTCGTGGGACGGCCCAATATTTAACCTTGCTTTATCCCAGCGGCGCCGCAAGCTTCACTCCGAGGCTGTGGTCACTCTGGAGAAAGCGCTGGCCGGAAACCGTGAGGCGCCTTATTTAGTATTAAGGGCTATGCTGGCTGAAGATTTAAATGACACCGGAGCACGGGACAAATTTTTAAATGAGTCACTAATAGGATTTAACCCGGTTAAGTCGTTGAGTGACTGGGAATTGAGCTGGTTTCTGACGGCAGCTAATATGGCGGGGGACAGCGATAAAATAATAAAAGCTAAAGAAGAACAGAAAACGAGACAACGAAATGATTTTTCACCGGACATGGAAGAGGGCATCTTGCCTGGTGGGCCAATCCTACCTGTTAGAGTATAGCGGATAGCCACAAAAATTGACAATAAATTAACGGGGTGAAGACATGAGTACCTGGCTGATTCCATTAGAAGAGATGACCCAGGAGCAATTGCGGGCGATTGAGTTGGGACCGCAAGAGAACCGTGTTATTTTTGGCCCGCCTGGTTCTGGTAAAACGCAGGTTCTGCTGCACCGTGCGAAATATCTATGTGACACCTGGAACATTCCGCCGGATCGCTTTCATGTTTTCGTATATACAAATGTGCTAAAAGATTATATAAAATCCGCCCTTGACATGTTAGATCTGCCCCATGACTGTGTTTCTACTTTGGATTCCTGGTGTAATAGTTACTATAAAGAACACATCGGGAGAATCCCAATGATTCAGGTGGGGAAAAGATGTGTTCCGGATTTTCCAGCTATCCGGATGGGTGTTCTGGGAAATCTTACAAACGAGTTTCCCGGCAAATTTTTCTTTGACTTTGTTCTTGTGGATGAAGGTCAGGATCTGGGCGGGGTATCCTTTGATTTGTTGAAATCGGCAGCCAAACATGTATCTGTATGTCTGGATAATAAACAGCAGGTATACGAAAATGGTTCGGGGGAAAAGGAAATTCTTAAACGGCTGGGTTTGCGAAAGCGAAACATATATTTACTGGGAGCCTACAGGTGCTGCCCTTATATTATCAGTCTGGCCCGCCAATTTATTAGCGACCCGCAGGAAAGGCAGACTCTCACAAGACAGGCCAAAACCTATCAAGCTGAAAAACAAACGCCCCTCCTTTATTACGCCTCTGATTTTGCTGACGAAAAGCGCAGGTTAATAGAAATTTTACGGGTCAGTCTTATGCGCGGGGAAAAAATCGGCCTTATATTTCCCCAAAGAAGACTGGTTTATGGTTTTGCCAAAGGATTAAAAGAGGCAGGAATTGACGTGGAAACAATGAATAATTTAAATTTTACAAACGGGCTGCCAAAGCTTTTGACTTACCAGAGTGCAAAAGGGCTCACCTTTGATACTGTACTCATGCCGGGACTGATCCAAAAATATTTCGCGAAGGTGGATGATCAGAGGGTAAAACGTCTCCTATTTGTGGGGATAACACGGGCAACAAAGTGGGTGTATATGAGCACGCAAACCGGACGCGAACTAAAAGCTCTGGAGGATTTGAAGCCACTGGAGGCGCAAGGAGTTCTGACCATTCAAACCAGTTTTGCAGATAAGTTGCCAGTGCAGGAGGAACAGGAAGTGGATTCTGCAGATGAACAGGAGGATATTCTTGATTTATTATAAAATAGTCCGCAATTAGGAGCGGTTGCTTAAGTTCTAAGGAGAATCAAGCTGAAATGTTTAAATCCACCCAACTGATACCCGAATTTATCCAGGCCCTGCAGCAGGAAATCAACGAGTTGAAAAAAGGCAAGGGCGGCAGTATGGTAAAGGTGTTCAACGGAAGGCTGCTCAGGGAATCAAGCGGGCTTTACATATATCTCTTCCACCTGGAAAACTTCCTGGCTGCTGTCGATGACACCCCGGCTGAAATTGTAATAACAGGCACAAGGTGTTCCTGTCAAATTGTTTCGATGCAGGGGCTGGAAGTACAGATAGCCCTTGAAAAGAATCTAGGCCAGGCGATTGCAGAAGCCAGGATAATAACTAATTTGTGGTTTCTGCTGGAACTGCTGCGGAAAAAATACGAAGAATCCTTGCCGCCAGGTGATAAGTTTAAGACCAGCGAGCGGTTGTTTGCAGGTACCTCCACTGCTGTTAATCAAGGGGCAGTTCCCAAATATAATTTCTCAAAGAATCCGCCCAATGACTCGCAAAAAAATGCCATCACCGCATCTTTTTCTAAGTCACTGGCTATTATCTGGGGGCCTCCCGGCACAGGCAAGACCAAAACCATTGCTAAGGCTGTGGAGGCTCACCTGGACGCGGGCAGGCGCGTTTTGCTGGTATCTCACGCCAACAACGCGGTGGATGAAGCCCTGGAGGATATTGCCGAGCAACTGAAACCCACAACATTCTATCAAGAAGGCAAGTTGGTCCGCCTGGGCATCTGCCACAAAACAACGCTGGAAGAAGAATATCCCCTGGTGATCCTGGATAATATCGCAGCCAAATTGGGGGAGTCTCTCACCCTGGAGAAAAGCGGGCTTATTTCTGAGCGGCTGCAGATTGAGAGTTTCCTGGAATCTTATAAGGCGCTGATCTCTGCCCAATCTGCCGTTGAGAGTTTAATAAGAGAGAAAAACGATCTCCAGGCGGCAGTCGAGGACATGAGTACCCGTCTAAAAACGGAAAAAGTGGCACTGGACAAGCTTGAATCGAGTCAATTAAGAAATCGTGAAAAGCTGGCCAGAGCCGGCCAGGCCGGGGCTGTGAAAAGGCTTTTTTTCGGACTCAACCCCCAAAGAATTCAACGGGAAATTGATCAACTTAGCATTACTATTGATGCCAGGAAGCGTGTTACTGGTGAACTGGAAAAAAGATATAGTGAGAAGAGAGCAAGCTTAGAAATAAAGGGTAAAGAATTAACCAGGACTGAGCAAGAACTATCAATGCTTTTGCAAAAGCATGGCCTGACACCGGTGCAGCTAAAAACTGAGAAACAAGCCAAAGAAGATCGCCGGGGTGTTATTAATGCCAGGATTGCCGAGATTGACAGGGCGCTTGATGAGGTTCGCCAGAGTGTTCTCACTGAAGCCAGGCTTGTTGCCACCACGCTGACCAAATCTTTTATTTCCAAACAATTGACTGACCAACCCTTTGATGTTCTCATTGTAGACGAGTCCAGCATGGCGCCCCTGCCCCACATTTACTGGGCCGCTAGCAAGGCAACCTCGTTCGTTACCATCGTCGGCGACTTTTTACAACTGCCGCCAATCTGTGTTTCAAAAGATATGATGGCCCAAAAATGGCTTGGCCGTAGTATATTTGATGTGCTTAATATAACTTCGGTGCAAAGCGCCGTCAGGGATGAAAGGGTCACCCTCCTTGATACCCAGTACCGCATGGCCCCCCAAATTGCTGATATTCCCAGCAGGCTGTTTTACGAGGGGTTACTAAAGAGTGACCCGGGTACAAAGAGTCACTTAATAGATGATTCCTTGAGCGGGCAAAGCCCCTTAGTTGTTGTTGATACCTCGACGATAAACCCGTGGTGCAGCCATCTGTCGACCGGAGGCCGCTTTAACATTTACAGCGCGCTGGTGTCAGCGGCAGTGGCCCGCAAGCTATTAAGAGAGGGCTGTGGGGAAAGAATTGGCATAGTTACTCCTTACCGGGCTCAGGCCCGATTGGCGGGCAAAATAGCCGGGGATTGGGGCATCCTGGACGAAGTGCGGGTAAACACGGTGCACAGCTTCCAGGGCGGCGAGGAAGCCGCCATCATTTTCGATTGCGTAGAAGGACCGGGTGTTTCGAACTGGTCCATGCTGGATGATCAGCGAAAGGGTTCCGACGCGCGATTATTATTAAATGTAGCCCTCACCCGCGCCAGGTGCAAGGTTTTCCTGGTGGCCCATAAAGATTATTTGCAATCGGCTCTTAAGAGAGATTCGATTATTTTGCAAATTATAGAGATCTTCAGAGCAGAGGGTTTTGAAGTTTCTTCGGAAAAGTTAATTGATAATTATTTAGTGTCGGATTTCGAAAAATGGGCCAATGCGGCCATTGGGCCGGAAAAGCACTTTACATCCCCGGAAGGCAGCTTATATACCGAAAAGAACTTCTGGCCGTTGTTCCTGGACGATTTGCGATCGGCAGAAAAGAGCCTGGTCATTATGAGTCCTTTTATCTCACTGAGAAGGGCCGGCGGGTTAATGGATTTTTTCAGGTTGCTGCTGGGCAGAAATATAAACATTCGTGTTTATACCAGGCCGCCTGCCCAACAAAACGGCAGAATGTCAGAACACGCGGAACAGGTTATCGGCCAGTTTGAAAGTCTCGGGGCCAGGGTGTTCCAGCGAAAGGGAATGCACCAGAAGATTGCTATTATCGATAACAAGATTGTCTGGGAAGGCAGTTTAAATATATTAAGCCACAGGGACACCGGGGAGCAGATGCGCCGTTTTGAAGGGGAGAATGTTTCTCAGGAGATAGTTAGAAACCTGGAATTGGATAGGGATGAAGCTGTCGGAAATATATCTGAAAAACTATGTCCCGATTGTTTGAAAAAAGAAATTGAAAGTAAGATGGTGGTAAGGCAGGGTAGGTATGGCACCTTTTGGGGCTGTTCCAGGTATCCACACTGCAAGCATACAGAAAACATATCGAGAAACAAAAGAAGATGAAAGCAAAAAGCCGGTATCCCTGCTGCAGTTTCAAAAGATGGTCACACCACGAAAGCGGGCAACACCTGATGTAGGTGACTTAACCCGGCTAAATGGGTTATGATTAAATGGGTATGATTTAAAAGACAGAGGCAACCGGGGGAGGCATTATTGTGGCTTCGGCAGTTAATAAACTAAAACCAGCTGTTCCTAAAAGGGCCCTCCTTTTTGTTTCTGCCCTGGTCTGGGGTTTTGCTTCTTACAGGATCTTGGATTTGGGGTTTTATGATATTCTAAGTAATACCAAATCATATTGGGTAAATATAGTGGTGGGCTTTATCGGCTTTTGTTTCTTTTTCAGGTACATTTTTCTCAGGGTATTCCAAAGGAATATAAAAAGAATAATAAACGAAAAATCCGAAAGACTTTGTGTTTTTTCATTTTTTGATGTTAAAGGTTTACTAACAATGGCCGTTATGATTGCCTTCGGTATAATTTTAAGAACGGTAGAGATTGTACCTCCCCTTTATCTTGGGACATTTTATATTACATTAGGGCTTTCCCTTTTAGCGGGCACACTAAGTTTTGTGTACGCGGGAGTTAGATACGAGGTTGTAAAAACCAAATATTCCGATTCAGTTAATTGATTAGTCTTTACTTCGCCTCCCCCTGCAATCGCCAGCCGGAGTAAATGCCATCCGGTTGTTCTGCAAAACCACCCCAAGCCTTTAAGATAAATGCAATTCCCCGCTGAGGTTTTCGATAAACTGCCGTGCGGTGCGGCCGGACAAACCATTGTGCCAGGACGCCCACAGCAGCGCCCTGCGTTCAAGTTCACTGGCCCCAAGGACAAAGCCCATCTGACCGGCCAGTTCCCGCACAATTCTCAGGTAAAGCGCCTTGTCCGGGGTGGTGAAGAAAATTGTAACCCCAAAGCGGTCGGCCAGGGATAGCTTTTCCTGGACTGTGTCGTTGCTGTGCAGCTCATCCCCCGTATCCCGGTCGGAAAACCGCTCCCTAACCAGGTGCCGCCTGTTGGAGGTGGCGTAAATTAAGACGTTGCGTGGACGGGCGGTCAGTCCGCCCTCCAAAACGGCCTTTAGCTCCTTGTATTCCACTTCGGATTCTTCAAAGGAAAGATCGTCCATAAAGATGATGAACCGCTGCGGCTGCTGCCGCAGCAAAGTAATAATTTGGGGAAAATCACCAAGGCTGCTTTTGGGTACTTCCACCAGGCGAAGTCCCTGTTCGCCGTATTGGTTCAAAAGGGCTTTAACGGTAGAAGACTTGCCGGTGCCCCTGTCGCCGTATAGTAAAAGGTTGTTGGCCGGGAAGCCGGCTAAAAACTTTTCGGTGTTGTCCACTACTTGCTGGCGTTGATCCTGATAACCAATCAAATCTGAAAAACGTATGGGATCCGGTTCGACGATCCCTTCCAGCCGGCCGGCCGCGCCGGACCAGCGGAAAGCCCGGTATTTCCCATACAGCCCCGCCCCCGCCGCCCGGTAATAACGGGCCAGGTCTGCCAGGCAGGAACCCCAGTCAGCGGATTGGGAAAGCAAATCAATCATCCTGCCGGCGTAGCAGATTCCGGTTCTTAAATCTAATGCGGCCGGAGCGGAAAGCCCTTGCCAGAGGGGTAAACCGCCGCCGGGGATGCCGTCTGCTCCCAGTATTTGTTCTACCGCCGCCCGGGCGACGGCGCCGTCTATTTTGGACATGGTCTGGAGCCTGACCAGGTCGCCCCTGGCGGCATCAAGCAGCCCGGGCCCAAGCTCCTCCGGGGGATACAGCGAGGCCCCCCGGCTAAAAGCATTGTCATCATACAGTAGAAGCGATAGCAGGTGGTCCTGCCAGGCGTCACCGGTAAAGCTGCCTTCCGTGGGTTTGGTCCGCTGCGCCAGGCAAAAGAATAATTCGCCGTATATATTAAGTATTTCATCTGCCGGCTTGCCTTTTGCCACGGATTCGATAAAATTAAGCCAGGTCCGGCAGGCCGGATCTAAAATAATATTTCTGTAAAGTGTCAGGCTTGCGGCTGCACGAAGTGCCCCAAAAAAATCTGTTTTTTCCATGATCACGTCTCCGGCAATAATTTGATTATATCTCTAGCATAAAACATTTTTAAATATATTCAACGTGTATTCCCCTTTCTCCTTCGCCGGGTGTGAATCTCCTGTTTACAGCTAAAAGATGCCGGAATCATCATCGGCTCAACCGAGGTAACAGGTGCTGGATACCCTTTTAAAGGTGCAGGGGATGCCAGTGCCAGGGATGCCTGCAGTGTCATGAAGGAAAATGAATATGTTGAGCCTTAGGGTACCCGATGAAGCAGCGGGGTGAATTTCTTAATTGGGATGAATAACAGCATGATTGCTTGCTTTGATGTTTATTATTTTAAGGATTTCGCGCGGGCCTGCTGCATTGTTTTTCAAACCGGGTCCTGTGAAAGGATTGTTGCCAGGTACTGTGCGGTGGTAAGGGAATTTAACGCTTATGTGCCGGGGGAGTTTTACAAAAGGGAATTGCCTTGCCTTTTGCAGGTTTACAACAGGATCAAGGAAAAGATAGACATAATAATTGTTGACGGTTACGTTTTGTTAGGCAGCGGTAAAAAGGGTTTGGGCGGCCATTTATACGAAGCCCTGCACGGAAAAATCCCCGTTATTGGGGTTGCAAAGACATATTTTAACGGCTGTGCGGATTGTACCAAGGTTTTCCGGGGCAACAGCAACAGGCCGCTGTACGTCAGCAGTATTGGCCTGGAGCTGAATTTTTCGGCAAGATTAATCAGCAATTTGCAAGGTAAATACAGGATACCGGAGGTGTTAAAGGCAGTTGACAGCTTGAGCAGGGGAAAGCCCACATAAGCCAGGGCAGTTCTTTCAGGCTGCTCAATTGACACCCACATTAAAAAGACCCCCCTTCATCAAAATGATAACCACATTAAACCGGCGTCCCCGCCTAACTGATAACCTAACCAAATTTACGCCCGATCAGGCGAACACCCTTATTATGTACGGCGGACCGGGCCGTTCCATAAAAATAATTTTATCAGAGAAAGGTTATTATAATATGGTAGTCCCGGAGTTTTCCCGGGGGCGGCAACTGGTTTTCCCGGTTTATGGAGCCAGTTCAAGTAATCATTAAATACTCCATAGGTTTGGTTGCGGTTTGAATTGATGAAAGGAGTGTCAGGAAAAATGAAGGTTTTAAATATCAGTCCCGTTTTTTCCCCAATTTCCATCGGCAACGTCAAACTAAAAAACAGGCTGGCCGTCGCACCTATGGTATCGGTTTTTTGTGATACCGACGGCATGGCCACCGAACGCTTTATTGCTTATCATGAAACCAAGGCAAAGGGCGGCTGGGGCCTGATCATTGTGGAAGACTACGCGGTGGATCCCCTGGGCCGGGGATTCTGGACCGCCGGTTTGTGGAAGGATGAGCAAATTCAGTCACACGCTGCCCTCACTGAGCGGGTGCACCGGGCGGGCGCCAAGATCGTCGCCCAGGTTTACCATTGCGGCCGGCAAACGACCCCGGCGGTGATCGGCGAGCAGCCTGTTTCGGCTTCACCGCTGGCCTGCCCGGTTTTGGGAGCCATCCCCCGGGAATTGACCATCCCGGAAATCAAAAAAATCGTTTCCCAGTTCGGCGATACCGCGCTGCGGGCCAAGAAAGCGGGCTTTGACGGGGTGCAGGTGCACGGCGCCCACGGTTACCTGATCGCCCAGTTTATGTCCAAGTACTCCAATAAACGCTGCGACGCCTATGGCGGGGTATTGGCCAACCGGCTGCGCTTTGCGCTGGAAATAGTGGCGGATATCAGGGAAAAATGCGGACCCGATTTCCTGGTGGATTTCCGTATTTCCGGCGATGAGTACGTGCCCGGGGGGCGCACCATAGAAGAAACGAAAGCCGTTGCCGTCCAGCTGGAGGAGGAAGGCGTTGATATGCTGAGTATCTCCGCGGGGACATATGAAAGCACCTGGTCGATTATCCCCCCCATGCACATAAGTCCCGGCTGGATTGTGGACTATGCCGCCGAAGTCAAAGAGGTTGTGGGAATTCCGGTGGCCACGGTGGGGCGGATTAACGACCCCTTTATAGCGGAAAGCATCCTGCTGTCCGGCAAGGCGGACTTGATTGTGATGGGCCGGGCTTCCCTGGCGGACCCGGAACTGCCCAATAAATTCGCCGTCGGCCGGTACGAGGATATCCGGCCCTGCATCGGCTGCCAGCAGGGTTGCCTGGACCTGCTCTTTAAAAACGAACCGATCCGCTGTCTGTCCAATCCCACCCTGGGCTTCGAGTATCTAAACGAATTTCAGAAAGCCGATCGGTCCAAAAAGATAACCGTCGTGGGCGCCGGCCCGGCCGGACTGGAGGCGGCCCGGACGGCGGCGCTGGCCGGCCATAAGGTGACGCTCTACGAGGAAGGCGGGAAGATCGGCGGGCAATTTGCCACAGCGGCCATACCGCCGAACAAGGGGGATATTTCTTCAATCATCGCCTGGCTGGGCGGGCAGGTGGAAAAGCAGGGCGTCGACATTAAGTTCAACACAAAATATACCGCCGCCATCTGCGGTGAAGAAAAACCGGACCTGGTCATTGTGGCCACGGGCGCTGCCCCGGCCAGACCGCCCATACCCGGTATTGACGGCGAAAATGTGGTCACGGCTGAAGACGTATTGACAGGCAGAGTTGCCGCCAAACAAAAGGTGGTCATTGCCGGCGGCGGCCTGGTCGGGGCTGAAACGGCCACATACCTGAACTCCCTGGGCAGGCAGGTGACGATCGTGGAAGCGCTGCCCGACATCGCCCTTGATGAGGAGTTCACCCGCCGCGGGCTGTTGTTGAAAGATATAGCGGAACGGCATATCGAAGTGATCACGGGGGCCAATATTACCGCCATCAAGGCCAATTCAGTGGAAATAGAAAAAAACCAGGAAACCAGAAGTATTGAAGCGGAAACCGTTGTGCTGGCCCTGGGTATGCAGTCTAACAACGCCCTTGTAAAGGAGCTGGAAGGAAAGGCGGCCCTGAAGGTTATCGGCGACGCCGACAAACCCAGAAACGCCCTGGAAGCCATCAGGGAAGGATTTTTGGCCGCCGTGCAGGCTTAGCCGGTTGAGGGCGGGGCCTTAGTTGTTAACCTGCCGGGCCCGGCTTTTAGTTGTTTAACTTATTTGCCGGCAAAAGACGGGGGGAAAAGTTGCTTGACCCCCCATTGGCGTAATTGTTGCCTGACTTTTCGCTGTGGTTTTGCCGTGATTTGTGACTGTCACGGCCGCAATCAACCCAAACAGCGACAAATGATGTTGACCACGGGGCGGCAATCAACAGAAGCTGCGCCAAATGTGACCACGGGGCGGCAATCCGGATCACCGTGATATTGGAAGGAATGATCGACAGATTTTGGACAAGGGGCCTGCCCCCTGTCCTTTTTATTTGCATTTACTGGTATTTGCCTTGAGAGCACACGCAGGGATCCCAAAAGGGTATCGGGTAACCGGCATCCCGGCCCTAACCCTTGTACTTTTCCACCATTATTTCCCTGGATTCGATATTATCTCCGAAGGTATTATCCGGATATATGTCAAAAATTCCCCATCAACTTAAATGAAAGGGGTTGACGTTTTGATGGAGCCAATCCGGGGGGATATTCTGAAAAAAATTATTTGCGCCGGCCGGGATGGGATAAAAAAAGTGTTTGAAACCATCCCTGCCGGCATATCTATTGCCACCGACGCTTCATGTAAAGAGATCATCCGAAATGCCAGAGCTGCTGAATTTATGAGGGTTAAGCCCGGGGAGGACCTGTCCATCACCGCTGAAGAAAACCAGCCTGCGAGGCTGTTTCATAACGGCAGGGAACTTGTTCCCGCGGAGTTGCCGCTGCAGCGGTCTGCCCGGGAAGGCGAGGAAGTCAAGGATGTGGAGATTGAATTCATCTGGGACGACGGTGTTCGCAAAATTATGCTGGCGAACGCCAGCCCATTGCTTGATGAAAAAGGCGCCATTACCGGGGCTATCAGCAGCTTTGAGGATATCACCGACCGCAGGGAGGCCGAAGAAATGTTGAATAATGCCAAACGGCAGCTTTCCGGGCTGGCCTGGGAGCGGGAGCGAAAGCTGTCAGAGGCTAAACAGCGGGCAGGCGGCAACATGCTGGAAGGTATAGCGGACGCTTTCTGCGACCTCGATAAGGGATACAGGTTTACTTATGTCAGCCGGAATATCGGGGAGATCTTGAATTGTAAGCGCGAGGATCTTCCGGGGCGGGATATCCGTGAAGTGTTTCCCAAATCTGCCGGGGCCACTGTGCATTCGCATTTCAGGGACGTTATGCTGAACAACAAGCCGTCACGCTTCACGACAAAATCGGCTTACACGGGGAATTGGATGGAGGTAGACGTATACCCGACCTCAAAAGGCATCTCGGTATATTTTCGTGATGTAACGAGGCGCAAGCAGATTGAGGGAGAACTGCGGCAGGCGTGCCAGGGGACAATAGATATTCTGGAAAGCATCTCCGACGCGTTTTATGCCCTTGACAGCCAAATGCGGTTCACCTACGTCAATAGATCTGCGGCAGAACTGCTTGGTTTTAGCCCCGATGAGCTTATCGGGTGTGGGATTGCAGAAAAGTATCCCGCTGCCGGACAGGAAAAGCTGCAAATTTACCACCAGGTAATGACGGATAAAAAGCCGCGCGCCTGTGAATATTTTTCACCGGTTTCCCAGAAATGGCGGAGCATTCGCGCTTACCCCAATAAAAATGGGGTTTCTGTTTATTCGCTGGACATCACCGAGCGCAAGCAGGCCGAGGAGGCCCTGCGGGAGAGGGAGAACAGATACCGCACGGTCTTCGAGACAGCGGGGGAAGGTATCGTATACGCCAAACCCGGAGGTCCCTGTCTTTACTGCAACCAGCGGTTCGCCGATATGCTCGGTTATAGGCTGGATGAAATCACCGGGAAATCACTAACGGATTTCAGTTTCCCGGATGAGCAACCGCAAATACGGCAGATCCGCGGAGCCCTGAAAAAAGGAGACGTGCCTTGCGGCGAGTTCAGGTTCCGCCGCAAGGACGGTACGGAAATTTGGACGATGCACAACTCCACACCGATCTTTAGCGATAACGGGAAGTATATCGCCAGCTTTGCGATGTATACCGACATAACCGAACGCAAGCGGATGGAAAAGGCCCTGCGGGAAAGCGAGGAGCGCTACCGCACACTGTTCCATTCCATAGGCGAAGGTTTTGCCGTTGCTGAAATGGAATTCGACCCGGCGGGCAAACCCGTTGATTATCTCATTCTGGAGATCAACCAGGCCTATGAAAGGCAGGCAGGCCTGGGTCCAGAGCATGTACTTGGTAAGCGGGCCACCGAATTCCTTGAAGGGGTTGAATCTGTCTGGTTAGAACGTTACGGCAAAGTGGTCAGCAGCGGCGAACCGCAAAGGTTTAAGGAATATAATGCTTTTCTTGGCCGCTGGTTTAGCGTCCATGCGTTCCCGCTGCCGGCCCAAAATCGTTTCGGCATGATTTTTACCGATATTACTGAGTGCAGGCGGGCCGAGGAGGTTCTGCGCGCCAGCGAGGAACGACAGGCGTTCCTGCTGCGGCTGGGCGACGCGCTGCGGCCGCTAACCGGCGTGCAGGCAATTAAGGATACCGCCACGAGCTTGCTGGCGGAGCATTTGCGGGCGGCGCGAGCCAGTTATGAAGAATACACCAGAGAAGTCACTGGGATCCAAAACGAGTCGCCCGGCGGGGCCGGGCAGGCCCTGGCTTTGGCCGGGACGCATACGAAAAGTGATTTTCCGGCATTGGCTGCCCTGTTGCGTACAGGCAAAGATCTGGTAGTGCCGGATGTCCTTTCTTTTCCCGCCTGTTCCGCCGGGGAGCGCGCGCGTTTGCTGGGGATGGGTATCAGGTCCGGTATTGCGGCGCCGCTCGTAAAAGAAGGCAAGCTTGTCGCCGTGCTCATCGTCGGGCAGATGGAGCCCCGCCAGTGGACGGCGGCGGAAGCGGAACTGGTCCGCGAGACCACCAGGCGCGCCTGGTCTGCGGTGGAGCGGGCCCGGGCCGGGGAGGAGCTGAAAAAAACACTGGAGCATTTAGAGGACAAGGTGGCCGAAAGGACCAAAGAGCTCGCCCAGGAACGGCAAAGACTGTTAGACGTGTTGGAGACACTGCCCGTTAACATCTGCCTTTTGACTCCTGACTACAGGGTTTCCTTTGCTAACAGGGCTTTCCGGAAGATGATTGGAGAAGCTAACGGCCGCTGCTGTTATGACTTTGTTTACGGATTCAATGAGCCTTGTGAATTTTGCCAGTCATACCGTGTTCTCGAAACCGGTAAACCGCACCAGTGGAGAGTGGAAATACCCGGCGGCGGTATTATAGATGTTTACGATTTACCGTTTAAGGATACAGACGGATCCCCTTTAATCCTGGAGATGTCCATTGATATCACAGAACAGGAAAAGGTGGTCAGGGCTCTGCGCCAGTCCGAGGAGCGTTTTGCCAAAATGTTCTATAACAGCCCCATTCTGATGTCTGTCGTCCGGATGAAAGATAACAGGTATCTTGATGTCAACCAAAAATTCCTTGACCTTATGGAATATGCCCGGGAAGAGGTCCTGGGCAGGACGGCGGAAGATTTAAACCTTGTAAACGGTGAATATACAACAGCCCTGCTTGATGAGTTAAGAGAAAGAGGAGAAGTTAGAAATAATGAATACAGGTTCAAGACCAGGTCCGGAAAGATAGTTACCGTTTGGTCGACCACCGTAACGATGGATCTTAACGGTGAATTATGCCGGATCGCCTTAATGCAGGATATCACCAAAGAAAAAAAGCTGGAAGCTGAGATAACCCGTCTGGACCGCCTGAACCTGGTGGGTGAAATGGCCGCCGGCATCGGCCACGAGGTCAGGAACCCGATGACCACCGTCCGGGGATTCCTGCAGCTTTTAGGGAAGAAGGAGCGGTATGCCCAGGACAGGGCTTACTTTGAACTGATGATCGAAGAACTGGACCGGGCCAATTCGATCATCACTGAATTCCTCTCCCTGGCCAAAGATAAGGCCGTAAATTTGGAGAAGAAGGATTTAAATAAAATTCTCAGATCCATAATGCCGCTTATTCGAGCGGACGGCCTGATAACCGACAAGTACATAGAATTGAAAGCAGGGAAAATTCCCAAGTTATCACTGGACGAGAAGGAAATGCGCCAGGTGGTCATTAACCTGGTGCGTAACGGCTTGCAGGCGATGCAGCCAGGACAAATACTGAAGATGGAGACCTTTATAGAGGAGGACCAGGTGGTGCTGGCGGTAAAAGACCAGGGTACAGGCATCCCCGACAATATCATCGATAAAATTGGCACCCCGTTTTTCACCACCAAAGACAGCGGCACCGGCCTGGGCCTGTCCGTATGCTACAGTGTCGCCGCCAGGCATGGGGCAGTGATCGACTTTGAAACGGGACCCGGCGGCGCCACCTTCTACGTAAAGTTTAAAAGGCCGGAATAAACAGGCGTGGGACGGGGGGACAGGTCCCTTGTCCCACATTGAAACTGAAATGGGTGGACAGATCCCTTATCCTACATTTATTCCTATGGGAAAATCTTACCAGTAAAATATTGCTGAGGTGGGGAAAATGCCAAGATACGCTCGTCAGAAAAGCGAAAGCGGGATATACCACATCATGCTGCGGGGGATAAACAAGCAGGTAATTTTCAAAGATGATGAAGATAGGGAGAGATTTACAGAAACAATATTGTATTTTAAACCAACCAGTCAATTTGAACTCTTCGGGTACTGTCTTATGGGCAACCACATCCATTTGCTGCTGAAAGAAGTCGTTGAACCAGTTTCCATGATCATCAAAAGGATTAGCGGCAGCTTTGTTTACTGGTATAACCGGAAGTACGAACGATGCGGACATTTGTTTCAGGAAAGGTTTAAAAGTGAGGCGGTAGATAATGATGCTTATTTTTTGACTGTGCTAAGATATATTCATCAGAATCCTGTTAAGGCTGGTTTATCACGAAATATCGAAGGATACAAGTGGAGCAGCGCTAAGGATTACCTGAAGGCGCCGGCAGCAGCAGATACATACTACGCCCTGGGGATGTTTGCCTCGGATAGGGCCGATGCAGTTAAACTGCTAATAAAATACATGAATGAGGACACTGAAGATAAATGTCTGGAAAACGATGAAATGTATAGAATGAAGGATCCGGAGTTAGAGTTGTATTTAGCGCGGTTTGGCCTTACAGACCCAAACGAACTGAAGCATCTGGAAAAAAGCAGAAGGAACGAGGTTTTAAGGACGCTTAAAGAGCTTAATGGTGTAACAATAAGACAGCTATCCAGAATCACCGGAATATCAAAAAGTGTTATCGGCAGGATTTAGGGACAAGGGACCTGTCCCCTTGTCCCACTTCAGTTAAGTCATCCTTAATTATCGAAATACCGAATATGAATTTACCGCCTTTGTTCATCTGAGGCACAATAACACCTCACAAAATTTTCTGCCACCGTCATTCTTGCAATCACCCTGTTTTTACGAAGCCTTGCCGATCCCGGAAAGTGGGCCCTGTTTACCTGTTTATAAGGAGGAATTATAGTTTGAGTTGAAACCCTTGTAGATTACACAGCCGATAAATAATAACCCCACATAACCCACCAGGGGATAAAACACGCTGATAAGTTTGCTGAAGGGAAATAAGCTAATACCATAGGCGCCGAGGGAGACCGTAAACGCAAATAATCTGTTTTTTCCGCTGTCCCGGGTGAAAAACCTGCTGCAAACTGTCCACATCATTGTCGAACAGGAAGAAAAAATGCCCAGGATCAGGATAATGGAAAATGTACCCCCGACAAAATACGAGATTTTTTTCGCCAGATACAATGTGGGAACCGCCAGGGCGGTGGTATTTCCGGCATCCAGCAAGATGGCCGTGTTCATGATGGCAATTGTGGCAATCAGGGCCAGGGCGCCAAACAGCGCACCCAGTCTGGCGGATTGCCCGCTTTCCGCTTTTATGCCTAAAGCGGTGTAATAGGTGCTGCCGCAAAAAAAATTCAAGGATAGATACAATGCGGCGCTTAAAATCCAGTGCGGTGAGGCCCGGGTGTTTTGCAAAACCTGCGTATACTGTGTTATTTCTGAAATACCGCCAATATCCCTTATTACCGTTAACGTACCCACGAGCAAAGTGAAAATGATGATAACCGGGCTGATCACTGACACAATTCCAACCATTTTCTCAAATCCAATCAGGTACACGCTTAAAACCAGCGCCGTCAGCAAAGCAGATCCGAGAAAACGGTTTATGCCGTAATATTCAAAGAGGGTAGCGCCGGCGCCGGATGTTAGTACCGAAATCAACAAAACCAGTGTTGCCGGAATCAGCCATGAGTATAGTGTCCCTAGCTTATTTCCGCAGAAGTAAATAAAGTGGTTGAATTTCTCCGCGTTTTTATGATTATAGCCGGTCGTTATAATGATCCGGCCCAAGATCAGGAAACCGGCCAGGTTCAATACCACGACACCATAACTGACGTATCCGTAACTCGAAAAAAACTGCAGTATTTCCTGCCCGGTGGCGAATCCGGAGCCGATAACCCAGGCCATAAAGGCCCCTGTGTATTTTAATACCGCCCCCGGGTTACATTCTTGATTCTTCCGACTTGTCACCGTTGCACATCTCCGATTCCTATACTCAACATCCCTAATCATAGCATCAAATGGCAAAAAAATACACAATATCTCAATATATTAAATCTGCCGGCATCTAATCGGCCGGTAAATTCCGGGTTTGTAACTTAAGGGGTTTATCCAGGCTCCGCCCCGTATATTTCGCCTGTTGGTTTTAGACGTAGCCGCCTGTTATAAAAATTAATTAATTATATCATTGGCCTTTATGCAATCAAGGGGAGATCATTAAAAGGATAAACGTTTTAAAGCAGCAGTTCAGGGTGGATGTAATCTGTGCCCTGGCAGAGGCCCTGGAAATTGTAAAAGAACACCCCCATCACTCCGGGTTGCAGGGATAAAAATTGTTTTAGCAGTTTATAATTTGTAGAGATTAAACTTTTTAGCGGCTGGCATGTTGTGGGCTGCGGGCTTTGGTCTGGGTCCTTAAGTCTTAAGTCTTAAGTCTTAGGCCTTGGTCCTTGAGTCCCGGGCGTTTGGTTTTAAGAACACCGTGCGGTGCCGGATCGGCCGGTTACTTTTCCTTTGCAGAGGAGCAGTTTCGAGTTTGAAATGGTGTGTTTAGCCATTGTGGCTGCACTATACACTTCCAGCTTTAGAAAAAGGCTATATAAAAAAGGCTATATAAATTAAGAAGCAGCGGGGGAGTTCCTTTAGCTGAAGCAGAAAAAATAAAAGCGGGGGAGTCCCCTTGGCAAAAGTAAAAGAAATAATTGATTTCCTGGAAACGGACACAATCAGTGCAACTTTTTCTTCAAAGGGGTTAAAATGCTTATCTTTAAAAGCCAATCAGGGAGCCAGGCGTATAGATTTAAGGCTTCCCCTTGAAGAACGAAGCACCTTTGAAAGGCTGATCATTAGGGAGACCCTGAATTTTTTAGAAACGGGCAAACATGATCTGCCCCTGGATCTAACTGACTTTTCCAATTTCCAACGGAATGTTTTTGAGGTGGTCAGTAGGATCGAGCCTGGAAAGGTTATTACATATAAGGGCATTGCCGGGCTCCTGGGAAAACCGGGGGCGGCCCAGGCGGTGGGAAATGCAATCGCCAAAAACCCTTTTTCTTATTTTTTGCCAACCCACAGGGTACTTCCCCAGAGAGGCTTAGGGATATGCAGAAGCGGGGCGGGCCATCTCCGGGAAAAGCTATTATTACATGAAGGGCACGACCTATCCAAACTGCGGGGAAATTATATCTGCACCAGAAAAGAATGTTGTCAGGAATAATTCACTTTAAGTGACCGAAGGCGGAGCGGGGCAGGGTTGAATAACTGCACTACCATAATCCCAGAAAGATGTTCCCCTGGCAAGCAGCTTTTATCTATTTAGAGCCCCGTTTCTCCTGCTTAAATCTTACACCCATTTATTTATTGAGGGGTCTTTTTACACCCCCGACGTCCAAAGATTTATGGTGGCGTAGGAGCGCCAGGGCTCCCATGGTTCGGATAGTTCCAATATTTCCCTCGGGGTCCGGCCGGCCAGGGCTTTTTTAACGCCGTAATCCGTGTGCGGGAAAGCGTCCGGCCAACCCAGGGCGCGCATGGCGACGTAATGCACGGTCCAGGGGCCGAAGCCGGGCAAGGCGAGCAGCTTTTTCATTTGTACCCGGGGATCGGCCCGGCCGGATAAGTCAATTTCTCCCCTTAATAGCCCCTCCGCCAGAGCCCGGATGGAGCGTGCCCGGGCGCCCGTCACGCCAAGAGCCCCAAGATGATCCACTATGGGTCCGGCCAGCCCGCAAATATCCGCCGGGGTGGGGAAGGTGTGGGTAAGGCCGTCAACGGGTGTGGCCAGCGCCGTCCCGTAAGCCGACACCAGGCGTCCGGCCAGTGTGCGCGCCGCCTTTACCGTGATCTGCTGTCCCAGAACGGCCCGCACCGCCATCTCAAAAGCGTCGAAGCAGCCCGGTAGTCTCGTGCCGGGCACGCACAAACCGTCTTTGATGTCGTTCATAACTGCAAGCCTGTTATAAATCTCCCACGGTTCACAGCTTAGATCAAACAAACGCTTAACCCGCGCCAGGATCCAGGGCAGAACCGGCAGCAGTGCAACTGATATTGTAACAGCAAGCGCCTTTTTTTTCTCCGCGTGCCGCACAGTTAGCCAGCCCCGGAAGGTTTCGCCGCCGCGCGGCATGATCACCGTCCGGTGGTAGGAACTGCCGGCAACAGATTCCACGCCCGGGATAGTCCTGCCCCCGAGGAAGGCCAGAAGTTTGTCCCACAAATATGGCGGCCGGTATCCCAGATATAATGTAATGGTATCCTTGCTGCCGCTGTTGGACGACTTTGTTTTCCCCCGCAGGGCCGAAAGGGGCATGCGATAGCGCTCCAGGAACAAGGTTTCCAAACGCCGGACGGCGCCGAAGCCGGCGGTTAAGGCAACGTCGGCGGCAGGCAGGTTGGTATCTGTCAGTAAACTCTTTGCCAGCAGCAATTTATGGGTCAGTAAATATTGAACCGGCGAAACGCCATATTCCGACCTGAAAAGGTGATCCAAATGCCCGCCGGGAACGCCCAGCGACTCCGCCTGTTTTTCCAAGCTCACCGCACCCAAAAAGTCTTCTTCCATAAGCAGCGCGGCTTGGCGGGCAGGGTTGGCCCGGGTGTCTGCGGGCGCCGGGCCGGGAGCCAGTTCCGGCCGGCATTTCAGGCAGGGGCGGTAGCCCGCAGCTTCCGCCGCCGCCGCGCTATTGAAAAAAGTACAATTTTGTTCTTGCGGCGTCCTGGCGCGGCACACCGGTCGGCAATATATGCCGGTGGAAGAAACACCGACAAAAATCCGCCCGTCCAATCGGGCGTCAGGGGCTTTAAATGCGGGATAATATGTTTTTGGATCCAGGGAATTCGGTGTCAGGCCGGGGTCCATAGTCTCACTCCTGTCAGGGGAACGTTGTTTTTCGTAGAGGCTTCTACGGTGAAAGGGCCAAATACGCCACCACCTGGTATAGTAGGCCTTACGGTAATCGAATTACAATACAAACGGTTGAAAAAATGAAAAGTGGCAAACCCTTTCAACCGAAAATGGAGCAATTTTGATTTTTTAATGATGGCTATTGCTGAAACCGGAGTGCCATGTGCTCCTATGCCTTGTGCTTGCTTCTTAGTTGACATTATAACATTACTCCGTTGCCAATGGCCTATTACCCTTAATACACTGCGGACCTCAGTAAAAACCCCGGGATTCCCGGGGGTTTCATTTTTATGGCTTAATCGGGCCGGCGGGGTTTTACTGGCAGGGTTAAGGATAGTAATCGGTATATATATTAAAAACATGCCGGGCTACAAAAAAAGTGTTGGACCCGGGGAAAAGAAAGGAGGGGTGTAAGCAAAAATTCCAGAAGAACCAGAACCTTGCGCAAAATGAAGTGTTTTCCTGGTTTGCTAGATTCAGCCCGAAGAACGGGGCCCCGGGGTGTGCTTTTCCTTAAAAATCAAATTGGGAAAAGGGAATTCGAACTGTTACGCTTGTACCCACACCCTCGGCGCTCTCTATGGTCAGGCTGAAACGGTCGCCGTAATGATGCCTTAGCCTCTCATAGGTGTTTATCAAGCCGATTCCCGAATGCTGCTCCGGTGATTCGCCCATCTGACGGATTAACTGGAGCACTTCAGGTTTAATTCCATTTCCGTTATCAATAATTTTTATTTCAACGTCCTTACCAGATAAATGTCCGGTAATTTCTACTTTTCCACCCTCTTTTTTTGTTTCCAGACCGTGCAGCATGCAATTTTCCACGATTGGTTGCAGCACCATGGTGGGAATTCGACAATCCAGGATGAAATCATCCATATCTATCTCATAACTCATTCTATCGCTAAACCTGAAACATTGAATAAATAGGTACCTTTCAATGTTGCAAATCTCTTCCCGCAGGTTGTGAAAATAATTGGTATTCTTTAAGTTGTACCGCAGCAGATCGGAAAGCTTGTAAATCAAATCTTCAGTTTTAGGGGCGTTTTCAAACAATGCCATCCTGGCAATGGAATTTAAAGTATTGAAAAGAAAGTGGGGGTGTATTTGGGCCTGGGCTGTTTTAAATTTCATTTGTTGCGATTTTTCCAGCAGCATAAGTTTTTCCTGGTTTTCTGTTAATAGCCGTTCCCGTACCAACCGGTTAGAGCCTATCTGGTCGATGTAATTTGCCAGGAGTGAATAGCATTCCACAAAGCTGTTGAGTTCATCCCGGGTCACCATGGGGATGAACTCAACCGCTACCTTTAACGCTTTTAAGGATATGTCAAAATCCCTGGATATCCTTTCTATATCTATTTTTTCCCGGGTCGCTTCACCTTTAATCAGTACTTGTCCCCCCAAAACCGAACCAAGGTAGGTATCGTTGACAATTATCGGAGCCGCGCAGTCAATGAGCCCGGCATGGCAGGTATAGATCCTACGCTGTCTTTCTTCCATGGCCAGAAGTCCCGCCTGGCGGTCACAAAGGATACAATGCTGGGAACCCTTGGGGGAAGAACGCATAAGTCTGCAAAAGGGGATAAAATTACTTATTTTCCCCACAGGAATACCCTCGCTGTCGGTTGTGATTTGGGGAACGTCTACCAAAACCCCCATTTTTTCTTGGATGCTGTTAAGGGTACTCATCTCAATGACATCCGTTAATTTAATTTTTCCGGTCAATTCCATATATAAAACCCCTCATGTTATTTTTCGTAATAAGTTCTCCCCGACGCTATCGCCGAAAGTAGCAGCGCATGAAGTTGCGCCGGGGGAAGTTCCGGACGAAAGGAAGTTTTAAATAAGCAGGAATTCCAGGTTATGGGTTGTTAAATTAATCGATCAATTAAAAGCTGGCCGGTTCATTTAACGGCTGCAAGTTTTTTTGTATTTATAGGGGGGTAGTTTTTCGTATTTGGAAAAAACCTTATTAAAGTAGGAGGGGTCAGAAAAGCCCAGTTCAGAGGCGATCCGGTAGATTGGGTAATTTGTTTCCGACAGGAGTTTTTTGGCCTTTTCGATTTTTAATCTGGTTACGTGTTCAGTGAAGGTAATGCCCATTTCCTTTTTGAAATATCTGCTAAAATATTGAGGGTTTAAATGGGCGTATTTTGCTATGGCATCGAGGGTTAAGTCGGAACAGTACTTTTGCTCGATATAATTTAAAATGTTTTGCAGGGCGACACTTCCATTTAAATCTTCATTTTTAATCGCTTTGGGTTTTTCGCTTTTGAGGGCGGCAATAATGGAATCGAGGGCTGAGGTTAAATCCGCCGGTTTAACGGGCTTTAAGAGATATCCCGCCACGCCGCACTTTATGGCTTGCTGGGCGTAATCAAAGTCATTGTAAGCGCTGATAATTAAAGTTTTCACATCCGGCAGGATCTTGATGATTCTTTCCTGGGCCATGAGACCGCTGATTTCCGGCATTTTTATATCCATCAGGATAATATCGGGTCGATGGATCTTGGCCCTGTCCACGGCCTCGGTCCCGTTCCGGGCATCTTCTACAATTTCAAGATCATAGTACTTTAAATTGATTATTTTTCTTAAGGCAAGCCTTTCTAAAGGTTCATCCTCGGCTATCAGTAACTTGTATATTTTAACGTCATCCCCTTTCATCAAAAACAGTCTTTTGTGAACAAGGAATACGTAGGAGACGCCGCGGGTATGGACAAACGGGATAACACCTTGCAAACGAGCCTGGGTGCTGACATGCCTGTATAAAGCATAATATCATTCTTTAAGTATTGCAAGATGTTATTTCTCTTATAACCCAAGTACAAACGGTTAATCCTGCCGCATGTTGCTTGATATGCAATCAACTTGTATAAATATTACTAATTTCGTCAGGTTTTAACCCAATTAAAATGGTAATATTTTGCCCTGGTCATATTTTTACAATAATTCACCAGATCATTATCTGTTCCTAATTCAGACCTTTTTAAACAATCAAAATCTTACAACAAAACTAATAGATATATTTCAGTTTTAAGTCAAAATACCTAAGGAGATTTGGTGTTTTAATGGCTAAAATTAAAGCTAAGATTATCGCATCTAAAACAAAACCTTGCAAGGAGGAATGAAATGATGGCAAGTCCTGCGCACAATTATGAACCGCAAGCCACGCCCTCGGGGATTTCACCAAGGGCCGGCCTGCTGAAGGAGCGTCTGCTGAATATTACTCCTGAAATTTGTTTTGAGCGAGCCGAACTGATTACCGCATCCTACAAGGAGACCGAAGGCCTGCCAATTATTTTGCGGCGGGCCCTGGCGCTGGAAAAAATCCTTAAAGAAATGACCGTTAGAATCGGGGCTGACGAATTAATTGTCGGCAATCATACGCCAAAACCCCGCAGCTCACCAATCTTTCCGGAATATTCCTTTGCCTGGATCGAGGCGGAGTTTGAAAGCCTGGCCAGGCGCACCGGGGATGTGTTTCTGATTTCCGGGGAATGCAAACAAAAGCTCAGCGAGGCCTTCAAGTACTGGCAGGGAAAAACCACCCAGGAGTACGCCGCCAACCTGATGACGGCGGAAGCCAAAGCGGCCCAGGAGTATGGCGTGTTCACAGTGGGGAACTACTTTTTCCTGGGAGTAGGACACATTTGCGTGGACTACGGCATGGTGCTGCAGAGGGGATTTAAGGGCATAAAGGAAGATGTCCGGAAGGAAAAGGCCGGGCTTGAGCTTACCTGCCCGGATGATTTGAAAAAGGCGCAGTTCCTGCAGGCTGTGGAAATTGTCTGCGATGCGGCCATTTTATTTGCCCGGCGGTTCGCGGAAGCAGCTGAAAACATGGCTAAAAGGGAGAGCGATCCCAAAAGAAAAGCTGAACTGTTGGAAATCGCCAAAAACTGTCATAATGTCCCGGCGAATCCGGCCAATGGCTTCTACGAAGCGCTGCAGTCCTTCTGGTTTGTCCAGTTAATCATCCAGTTGGAATCAAACGGCCATTCCATTTCCCCCGGCCGGTTTGACATGTACATGTATCCCCATTACGAAAAGGACCTCCAGGCCGGTAAAATCACCCGGGAAAAAGCTCTGGAATTAATTGAATGCCTGTGGGTCAAGTTCAACGAAATCAACAAAGTGCGCGATGAGGGGGCCACCAAGGCCTTCGGCGGCTATCCCATGTTCCAGAACCTGATCGTAGGCGGACAGACAATAGACGGCAGCGACAGCACCAACGAACTTTCCTATATGTGCCTGGAAGCCACCGAAAACGTCCGTCTGCCCCAGCCGTCTCTTTCCATCCGTTTCCATCAGGGGACACCCCAAAAGTTTTTGGTGAAGTCCAGCGAGGTAGCCGCCTTGGGCCTGGGCATGCCGGCCATGTACAACGACCACGTAATTATTCCTGCCCTGGCGGCAAGGGGAGTGACCCTGGAAGACGCCCGGGATTACTGCATTATCGGCTGTGTGGAGCCCCAGAAGGGCGGAAAAACCGAGGGCTGGCACGACGCTGCCTTTTTCAGTCTGGCCAAGTGTATGGAACTGGCCTTGAATGACGGTGTCGACCCAGCCAGCGGTGTCCAGTTGGGTATGAAAACCGGTACCCTGGAAAATATGGCTTCCTTTGAAGATGTTCTGGAAGCCTATCGCAAACAAATTGAATATTGTGTTAAATTGCTGGTTATCAGCAACAACAGCTGCGATATTTCCCACGGCGCCATCTGTCCGCTGCCCTTCCTGTCCTCCATGGTGCAGGATTGCGTTTCCAGGGGCAAATCACTCCAGGAGGGCGGCGCCCATTACAATTTCATCGGTCCCCAGGGTGTCGGCGTGGCCAACGTGGGCGATACTCTGGCGACGCTGAAGAAGCTGGTCTATGACGAAGGCGTCGTTTCCCGGGAAACGGTGGCGGAAGCCATTAAAAAGGACTGGCAGGGATTTGAAACTGAACGCCAGATTATGTTAAACAAAGCCCCCAAATTCGGCAACGATGACGACGAGGCTGACAAGCTGGCCAGGCTGGCTGCCCGCATCTACTGCGAAGAGGTGGAGAAATACACCAACCCGCGGGGCGGCCGCTTCCAGGCAGGTCTCTACCCGGTTTCCGCCAACGTCCCTCTGGGCGCCGCAGTTGGCGCCATGCCCGACGGACGGCTGGCGGGTACTCCTCTGGCTGACGGTGTTTCCCCTGTTTCCGGCCGGGATATCAGCGGCCCCACTGCCGCGGCCAAATCCGTTGCCAAGCTCGATCACGAAATAGCCTCCAACGGTACTCTGTTTAACCAAAAATTCCATCCCACCGCCCTGAGGGGTGACAGCGGCTCCGCCAACCTGGCGGCCCTGGTGCGGACCTATTTCAGCCTGGGCGGCATGCATGTGCAGTTCAACGTAATCAGCAAGGAAACATTGCAGGAAGCGCAAAAGAGCCCGGAACAATACCGCGGTCTGGTGGTCCGGGTGGCAGGTTACAGCGCATTCTTTACCTCCCTGGACAAGAGCCTGCAAGAGGATATCATCGCCAGGACCGAGCATGCCTTTTAATTGATGGGGAGGGATTTGTGCGGGGAGCGGATTTAACAATTTGCTCCCCTTTTATCCCCTGATAATTATTAACGGTACAACATAGCGGGAAACCGGTGATACGTCGGAAAGAGTGTCGACAAGGGGGAATCGAACCATGCAGGGAGTAATATTTGATCTTCAGCGTTTTACCGTGCACGATGGGCCTGGCATCAGAACCGGGGTTTTTATGAAAGGCTGCCCATTGCGGTGCCCCTGGTGTCAAAACCCGGAGTCTGTGCGTAAAGCGCCACAAATCACCTATTTCCCCAAACTTTGCATCGGCTGTGGCCAATGCGCCGAAGTATGTCCCCAAAAAGCAGTCAGAGCCAGCGGAAAAACCCTTATAGAAAAGGTCAACCTGACCTTGTGCAACCACTGCGGGATATGCGCCGAGTCCTGCCATGCCGGGTCCTTGCAGTTGACAGGCCGGGTGATGAGCGCCGAGGAAGTCTGTGAATTTGTGATGAGGGACGTTTTGTACTATCAAAACTCCGGTGGCGGCGTTACTTTCACCGGGGGCGAGCCCACTTACCAGCCCGAGTTCCTGATTGAAATGGCCCGGCTATGTAAAAAACAGGGTCTGCACATAGTAATTGAGACCTGCGGTTATTTTCCCTGGGATTCAGCGGCGGAAGCGTTTCATCTGACTGATATTGTTTATATGGATATCAAGCATTTAGACAGCGCAAAACACAAAAGCGTTATAGGTGCGGAAAACAAGGTGATTCTGGAAAATGCGCTGCACATTGACCAGTTGAATAAGCCAATCCGGATCCGCGTACCCCTTATCCCCGGCTTTAATGACAGCACTGCAGCCTTCGGTCCCATACTACGCTTTGCCTCCGGGTTAAAAAACCTGGAAAAGGTGCAAATTTTGCCTTACCATAGATTTGGTGTTGATAAATACGAACGAATTGGCTGGGGTTATTCGTTGACGGAATTGGAACCCCCTCCCAAAGGCACAGTTGAAAAGTTACTGGCGCTGGCCGGCAGTCAAAATGTTAACTGCACCCTGTAGCGGCCAGCGCAGCCGCCTTTACAGGCAATAATGGAATGATATTCTTCTAAAATTTATTTTGTTGAAAAAACAGCCTGATCCAACACCTGACAGCAGCATTGGACGTGTTGTTTGGACCTATTGCCTCTTTACAGTTCTTTACAAGGAGGAAACATAATGGATTATTTAACCTTAATATTTGCTTTTTGTGGCGGGGCTTTCGGCGCGACCCTGGGCGCTCTGGGAGCATTTGTTTTCACCGGCATTGTGGGTTTGGTGGGGATAGCCATGGCAGCCTCGGGTTCTAGTTTTGATTTCCTGGGCAATGTCGCCTTCGGTACCTATTTTGGGCCCCACATATCCTTCGCGGGTGGTGTTGCCGCCGCTGCCTTTGCCAGAAAAATGGGGTACATTGAATCGGGAAAGAACATTTTAAAATCCTTATCGGGGTTAAAAAGACCTAGCGTGCTGGTTGTGGGCGGCGTTTTCGGCATGCTTGGCTATGCGTTTAATACCGGTTTTGCCCTTATGCCTATCAAACTTGATACAGTGGCGTTAACAGTATTTGTATTGGCCATCATTGCTAAAGTTGCCTTTGGGTCAACGGGATTAGGGGAGATATTTGGCTCGGTGCCGGAAGACGTCAAAAACATTGGCGGCAGGTATTCCATGCGATGTACCAACGTGTGGCTGCCCTACGTGACTTCCAGCTGCGAAAAGACTATTGTTGGAATTACAGCCGGCGGCGTTTCAATTTATTTAACCTATTTGATGCTGCAAAACCCGGAAACCGCTGGCGTGGCGCCTTTTGTGGGATTCTGCATATCGGCTGTATCGCTGATTATGCTCTTCCTCGGATGTGAGATACCCGTGACGCACCACATAACCATATGCGCTTCCTATGGGGTAGTCGCCAGTGGCGGAAGTATCCTGTGGGGCTTTGCGGCGGCGGTTGCTGCTGCCTACGCCGGAGACTTTTTTGCCAGAACATTTTATTGCTACGGCGACACCCATGTGGATCCCCCGGCAACCGCCATTGCAGCTGTCTCCTTTGTGTTGATGACACTTATTCCCAAGGGCGTTTACGAAATTGAATATATTGCTGCCGGGATCCTGGTCCTGTTTGTGATATACAGCTTTATCCGCTATTCCCAGGGGTGCAAGTGCAACATTGAGATTGCCGGAGCCGGAAAAACAACATAGAATTGCTGGAAGCAAAAAACGGGGTTGTTCAGAATAAAAAACCCGGGGAAAAAGGCGAAATAGAAGGCTTGATATATACGGTTATTATAATCTGCGGCCCTTTCCTGGTCAGGAAAGGGCCGCAGCGGTGTGCGCCCGAAGCGGGCCCGATAAAAAAACCTTAAAAATTGTCAACATGGTTTAAAACTCCCGGGGATATGCTAAAATTGTGGGTAAGACCTTAAGCTGACCATTGTCTTATTTTTGAATTTATCGCTGCCATCTGACGAATTCCTTTCATAACACCTATAAAAATGGAAGGTGAAGGTATTTATGTCCAAGGTTATCAGCCCGGAAAAGGCCGCCGGACTCATTCCTGACGGCGCCTGTGTCGCCTGGACCACAGCGACTTCTAATTTATGTTACCGAACGGGCTGTCTTTACCCTGGAAAACGGAATTAATCCTTATTGAAATTGCCCCGGGTCTTGATCCGGAAAAGGATGTCCTGGCCGTGATGGAGTTCAGACCGGGGATTTCCCCCAATTTAAAAGAGATGCCGCGGGAAATATTTGAGCCCAAATGGGGGAAACTGAAACAAATTATTGAATCGTGCTAAGCAAAGCCCGGAAAATCCGTGCTTTATAAAAGTATTAAAGGGGGTGTTATAGCATGCCGGTAATTACTTTGGAAGCGGGCCGGATGGATAAGAATCAAAAGGACAACCTTATTGCGGAATTCACCAGGGTCGCCAGCGATATTTTGAAGATTCCCCAGGATGCCTTCGTTGTCTACCTCAAGGAGAACCAACACGACAACGTTGGCGTGGGGGGAAAGTCCCTGGACAAGGTTTTGGCAGGCAAATAAAGCAGGGGTGAATAAGAAAAGGAAAATAAAGCAAGGGTCAGCATTGCAATTTTGAAACAGGTTTATGGAAGGAAAAAATTAAAACGGGGCAAAAACGGTGCGTTCCTTTTTACCTTCTATTGGGGGTGGGAGGGGACGTCCTTTTTATCTCTGTTTTATGTCATGTTCAACATAATACTACACTATGTTACTGATCCTTTTTGCTTAGTCCATTGCGGAGCTGTACCTGCCCACATTTTATCTGACATTCCGTTGTTTTGCCAGCGGTTCCAACCTTTGCGGCTCCGGTCTTTTTTGAGAAAATATCATTTACCCAAGTCCTGAAACAGGGACAAGGGACCTGTCCCCTCGTCCCGCTTGAATTGTATTTCCCCGGGGCTGGAGGTAACTGTCTGCCGCTTCCCCGGCTAGCCTTGCTGATCCTGCCACCCGCGTGTTAAGATTAACATATAATGGTTGGGGAGGGTGATAAAAATGCTGTGTCAGCTGTGTCAGGAAAGGGCTTCCTGTATTCAATGCATGGAATGCGGAATTCTTTTGTGCAGTAAATGTGTTAAACTGGATTTGTATGGCACCGGCTGCGGCTGTATCGGTCCAATTCACATGTGTCCCACCTGTTTTGAGGAATGCTGGCTGCCCCCCGGTGTAACGGCAGAGTCTTATAACGCTTTTTAATCTTTAGAAATGTGCGCCGGTCCGTTGAACGGCCGGCGTACGGGATATTCTATTTAATTACCTGTACCTATACATACATATGAAGGGAGGGGACAGGGCTTCTGTCCTTTCGACGGGACAAGGGTGCTGTCCCTAAGTCTCACTTAACGGGACAAGGGACCTGTCCCCTTGTCCCTGCTTGCGCTTTTTAGGGCCAAAATCATTTCAGGCCCTTATTTATATCAGGATAGATTGTAAATTATTGTGTTTGGTTATATAATATCACCTAAATTTAAACTTTTTGGAGTTTCATTAAACAAGGGAGCTGAAAATAACTATGGCCCTGGTAAACGGGAATTACCTGAAGCTGCCCGGCAGTTATCTTTTTGCGGAGGTAGCCCGGCGAGCTGATCAGTTTAAAAAGGATAACCCGGACGCGGATATAATCAGCCTGGGTATCGGCGATGTCACCCGGCCCCTGCCGCCAGCCGTGGTTGAGGCGATGAAAAAAGCAGTGGAGGAAATGGGCCGGCCGGAAACCTTCCGGGGCTACGGCCCGTATCAGGGGTATGAATTCCTGATCGAGAAAATAATTGAAAACGACTTCCAGCCCCGGGGAGTGGATCTGGCTGTTGACGAGGTGTTTATCAGCGACGGCGCTAAAAGTGACACAGCCAATTTTCAGGAAATTTTCGACGTTAACAACATCCTGGCGGTGAGCGACCCGGTCTACCCGGTCTATGTGGACAGCAACGTCATGGCCGGGCGCACCGGCATGGTAAATGACAGGGGGGAGTTTGAAAAAATAGTCTACCTGCCCTGCACCGAGGAAAACGGCATGAAGCCGCCCCTGCCGGACACTAGGGTGGACATGATTTACCTTTGTTTTCCCAATAACCCCACCGGCATGACCATTACCCGGCAGGAGATGAAGGCCTGGGTGGATTACGCCAGGGCAAACAGGTCGGTTATTTTATATGACGCGGCCTACGAGGCCTTCATCCGGGAGGATGAGGCGCCGCACAGCATTTTTGAGATTGAGGGCGCCCGGGAGGTGGCGGTGGAGTTCCGGAGTTTTTCCAAGACTGCCGGCTTTACCGGCACCAGGTGCGCCTATACCGTGGTGCCAAAAGAGGTCAGGGCCTATGACAGCAGCGGCCGGGCGCACCGCCTCAACCCCCTCTGGCTGAGGCGGCAGGCCACCAAGTTTAACGGGGTTTCCTACCCGGTACAGGCGGCTGCGGCCGCGGTCTTTACCGCCGAGGGTAAAAAACAGGTGCGCGCCACCATCGACTATTACATGGAAAATGCCCGGATTATCAGGGAGGGGCTGGCAGGCGCCGGCTACAAGGTATTCGGCGGGGTAAACGCCCCCTACATCTGGCTTAAGACCCCCGGCAATATGAAGTCCTGGGACTTCTTCGACAGGTTGATGCGGGAAGCCAATGTAGTGGGGACTCCCGGCGCAGGTTTCGGCGCCCGCGGTGAGGGTTATTTCCGCCTGACCGCCTTCGCCTCCAGGGAAAACACGGAACGGGCTATGGAACGGATCAAAGCCGGCGTGTAGCCTGACACTGGTTGCAGAATCCCCCCAGGTAAAATTATGTTAAGGGGACAGTCCTTCCCGGACTGGCAATTTGCCGGGGCCGGGTACCCCCAGGTAACGTTAAAACGATAGCGCCGGGTGCGTCAGGAATAAATCCGCGCCGGCATATTTTAAGGATATCACAGAGCAAAAAAGGGGGTTTCGGGTTGGCTGACTTTATTACAACCTTGCAAAATCAAGTCCTGCTGGGGGATGGCGCCATGGGCACCATGCTCACAGAACTTGGGCTGCCGCCGGGGGAGAATCCGGAGCTCTGGACGCTGTCCCATCCCCGGGAGGTGCAGGAGGTGAGCCGGGCCTACCTCGCGGCGGGCTCCCGGGTGATCCAGACCAACACCTTTGGCGCCTCGGCGCTTAAGTTAATGGAATACGGCGCGGCCCACCTTGTGGAGGAGGTAAATATAAGGGCGGCCCAACTGGTGCGGGAAGTTGTGGGGGATAAGGCCTTTGTGGCCGGTATTATCGGACCCACCGGACAATTTCCGGCCCCCCTGGGCGCAGTGCCCTGGACGGAGCTGGCAGAGGTTTTTGGCCGGCAGGCCCGGGCCCTGGAAGCGGGCGGGGCGGACTTTATCTTTCTGGAAACCTTCTCTGATTTGGGTGAAATACGCGCCGCCCTCTTTGCGGCCAGGGCGTATACCAGGCTGCCGGTAGCGTGCTCCCTCACCTATACCAGAGGGAGGACCCTCACCGGCACCAGTCCGCAAATTGCCGCCATCGTGCTGGAAGCCATGGGCGCCGCCTGTATCGGCGCCAACTGCTCCACCGGCGCCGCGGAGCTCCTGGAAGTTATGAAAGAGTACCGGCAGTCCACGCGGCTGCCCCTGCTGGTGGAACCCAACGCCGGTATGCCCGTCCTCATTAACGGGGAAACAGTATTTAAAGAAACGCCCCGGGATATGGCCCGTTTTACCGAGCCTTTCCGGGCCCTGGGTGTCAATCTTATTGGCGCTTGCTGCGGCAGCACTCCCGCCCATATTAAGGCTATGGGGGAGGCCCTGGCCTCACGGCGGCCCGCGCCAATGCTGGAACGGGAAGGACCGCCGGTCACCCGCCTGGCCAGCCGCAGCCGGGCTGTAACTATAGGAGCAGGGGAGCTGCCGGTTTTAATCGGCGAGAGAATTAACCCCTCCGCCCGCAAAGCTGTGGCGGAGGCCTTAAGACAGCAAAACTGGGGTTTTATTGCCGGGGAAGGGGCGCTTCAGCTGGATGCTGGCGCCCAGCTCCTGGACCTCAACACCGGATTGGCCGGCGGAGATGAAACCCGGCTGTTGCCGGAAGGGGTAAGGCAGTTGCAGATGAGCCTGGATTGCCCGCTGGTACTGGACTGTACCGATCCCGCGGCCCTGGAGAAAGGGTTGCAGGAGTTCCAGGGCAAGGCTTTAATCAATTCCGTCAACGGCGATCAGGAAAGCCTGAACTCCATCCTGCCCCTGGCTAAAAAGTATGGCGCCGCGATATTGGGTTTAACCCTTGACGAAAGGGGTATCCCGGCTAAAGCGGAAGAAAGGCTGGATATCGCCAGAAAGATTGTCGACGCTGCCGGACGCTGCGGTTTGCCGAAGGAAGACGTGATCATAGACTGTCTGGTCCTTACAGCGGCAACTTCCCCGGAGCAAGCCCTGGAAACTGTGCGGGCCATTAGCCTGGTTAAGGAGCATTTGGGGGTTAACACAGTCCTGGGGCTGAGCAATGTCTCCCACGGCCTGCCCCAGCGTTCCTGGCTCAACGCGGCTTTCCTGTCTCTGGCCCTGGGAGCCGGTTTGGATGCCGCCATCGCCAACCCCCTGGACCACAGGACCAGGGAAACAATGATTGCCGGCGCCCTCCTTACCGGGCGTGACAACGGCGCCCGTAACTACCTGGAGCAAGCCGGCAGGCAGGCTGCCCCGTCTGATTCCCCTGCGGGCAGCGGTGTTGACCGGGATGAGCCCGGCCGTGCCCTGCAAAGGGCCATCTATAACGGACAGCAGGAGGCCGTCATCCCGCTGGTGCAGAAACTACTGGAAAAGAGCGATGTCCTGTTTGTTATTAACGAAGGGATTATCCCCGCCCTGGAAACAATCGGCGAGCATTTTGCCCGGGGAGAGGCCTACCTGCCCCAGTTGATCCTGGCCGGAGACGCGGCGAAAAGGGCTTTTAATTATTTAAAGGATAATTTCCCCGGGCAAAAGACGGAACAGGAGGGAACCGTTGTTATCGGCACGGTAAAGGGGGATATCCATGATATCGGCAAAAATATCGTTTCGGCCCTGCTGGAAAACCATGGCTTCCGGGTAATCGACCTGGGTAAGGGTGTGCCGGCCGGGGCGTTTTTAGAGGCGGCTCGCCGGGAAAAAGCAGGTGTAGTGGCTTTGAGCGCTTTAATGACTACAACCATGGTGGAAATGCCCCGGGTAATTCGGCTGTTCAGGCAGGAGTTGCCGGATGTCAGGGTGATTGTTGGCGGGGCGGTGGTTACAGCTGAATATGCGCGGGAAATCGGGGCGGACGGCTACGGCGCCGACGCGGTGGAGGCGGTGCGGGTGGTGCGGGAGTTTTCCCAGGCCCCGGAAGCATGAAAATACAAATCTTTAACTTGCCCCTCCTGCTGACAAAGGAAGAAATCTATCCCTTTCTTCATCTGGGGCTGGCGCCCGGTCCCCTTCCGGCCAATATAGACAGATTAATTGACACCTGCTTGCGGCGCGTTACCCAACTGGCCAAACCGCAGGGTTTGATCCGGGTATGCCCGGTTCGCTCTCTAACCCCGGACCGGGTGGCGCTGGCTGACGCCGGCCTTTTCATCACCGGAACCCAGGCCGTTGCCCATTTTGCTGACTGCACCAGGGTAACCCTGCTGGCGGCCACCCTGGGGTCCGGAATAGACGGGTTCCTGGCTGAGCTGCAGCAAACAGCCGGCGCCGCCGATGCCTTTATCTTCAATGGTATTGCCTCGGCGGCTGCTGAACATATTACGGAAATCCTGGACGCCATAGCCGTCCGGGAAATCAGGCGCAGCGCCCACTACCCGACGGCGCGTTTCAGCCCGGGTTACGGGGACTGGCCCCTGGAACACCAGCGGCAGTTTGTAGAAAGCATAAGCGGGGAAAGGATCGGCCTCAGTGTGACCTCTCATTACCTGCTTCAACCGGTTAAATCGGTCACAGCGGTTATCGGCTGGAGCAGGGCGCCAATTGAACGGACATACGGGCAGCCGCTGAAAAAGCCCTGCCAGGGCGCCCAGGCCTGCCGGGACTGCCCCTTAAGGGGAAAATGCCTGTCCCCAAAAACTCCGGCGGCATCGGCATCAATTCAGTTTTTGACGGAGCCATCGGTTGGCGGCAACTCTGGCCAAAATAATGACACTTAAGCCCGCGGCGATAATAAAAAGAATTGTCTTGACATCCCGGGCCTGAAATAAGGCCAGGCCCAAGCCGGTGTATAAAACCGCCGCAGGTATTTTGCCTAAGGCTGAGGCCAGTAAAAAGGCTGGAAAAGGGATCCCTCCCAGTGCCGCGCCCAAATTGATCAAGGGTGTGGGCACAACGGGGATAACGCGGACAATAATAATGGTCCAAAAAGCTGCCCCCGGACTGAGTTTGCGGGCGTCGTAGCCGTAACGGGCATAGTATTTGTTCAGGAAATTTCCGCTGCCAAACCACCGGAAGATCCAGTAAGCCATTGAGGCGCCGGTAAGGGCGCCCGACCAGGACAGCAAAACCCCCTGCTGAAAACCGAACAAAAAACCCCCCGCGGCAGCCAGGATCACGTAGGGAAATACCGGCAGTATTGCCTGGGCCACAAAAAGCAAGAAAAGCGCCAATGGGGCAAAGGCGCCGAACTGGTTTACACAGGTCAGCACCTGCGAATAGTTATTATAATCCATTCTTAAGCACCTTCATAAAAATATACCCAACGAGTATTATATGCGGGAAACCATTTATATTATTACATATTTCTGGCAATAATCCGCCCGTGATTTTATCGGTTTAGATGCAGTGCGGGCAGATATTACGTGGGAAGAGGCGGGGGTGAGGTCAGCAACCGGGGTTTGTATACGGGTAAACCAGTAAAGAGGTGTACAGCAAATATTGAACAGTGCACAGAAAACGGATAAACAGTAGACTGTATTTATTTTCCCGGGGCTTTGGCCTGGACATTATTAATCCCTGCCCGAAAACCGGAACACTGCCAACAGAAAAGCGCCCCGGTATTACAGGCGATACCGGGGCGCCGTCAAATGATTGTATGCCTATGAGAAAAAACTATTCCCCAAGCTGGCTTTTAAACTCTTCCAAACCAATCCGCTCAATAAATTTTCCCAGCCGCTCATGCTTTTTGGCGCCCCCGGCATAGACCTTGACAATCTTATCGATTTTTTCCAGGACCTGTTCTTCATCCAGCCCGTCATAAAGGGTCCGGGCAATGCGAGGCACGACGCCGCCGTTGCCGCCCGCCATCAACTTGAATCCCTTCGGCGTACCCATCACGCCTACGTCCCGGAAATGATTATCCCCGCAGGAATTGGCGCAGCCGCTTACACCCATTTTGAATTTACTGGGCAGCTCCAGGCCGTGGTAACGCTCGTCAAGTTTTAAGCCCAGTCCAACCGAGTCCTGCTGTCCCCGTTTGCAAAAAGCAGTGCCCGGACAAAATTTTACACTGCGCACACACAACCCAATGGCGGCGCTGGGCTTCATATCCAGTTCCTGCCAGACATTGTCTAAATCTTCTTCCTTTAAACCCACAATGGCCAGGCGTTGGGCGGAGGTAATCTTAAGGGCCTGGGCATTATACTTTTCTGCTACATCCGCTATTTTTCTCAACACAGCCGGTGTAACCAGTCCGCCGGCCATATGAGGAACCACTGCATATGTTTCTTTATCCCGCTGCAACACTGCTCCCTTTTCTAACAAATCACTCTTTGCCATAATTTATCATCCTCCCTTGAGTATTCTTAAGCAACAGCCAATGTAGTCTGTAACGCCTTTACTTTGAGCCGCAGTTGCTGTGTTGGCGGCACATAAAAATGCAATTTATTCCAACGTGACAGTTAATGATATATTATCTTTAATTTTTTTAATAGTCAATCTCGATATCTTATCCCGCGACTGCTTTCCACTGAATGACGGTTAATCCCATCTCCTTATTTTTTGTTTTTAATATGTTTCCCAGGCGTCTGTAAAATATTATCACGGCAGATTCGGCTTGTCAGATTTTTGTTGGAAGGGCAAAAAAATACGTAGTTTAATTTGTGTTTTTATTATTGACACTTTTCGATTTGACGCCTATTATTAACATATCGAAAAATTTCAATGTGAGGTGTGCCTGTGTTTGGATTTTATAGGGAGGGTTCCAAGGTGTTTAAGGCGCTGGGTGACCCCAAAAGGGCAATGATTGTGGATATGCTTTCTTGCGGGGAATTATGCGCCTGTATGATCCTGGAGAAGTTTGAAATGTCCCAGTCCACTCTCTCCCATCACATGAAACTGCTGTGCGAGTGTGGTTTGGTTGTGGGACGAAACGAGGGTAAATGGACATATTATTCCCTCAACGCCGAAGGTATTGCTAAAACAAAGCAATTTCTCAATTATATCACATCGGACAAGGAAAATTGCATTTGTAAAAATGTGAGTTCGGGCCAATACAGATGTAATAATTCAATAAGCAGAGATTAGAGGTGACTGCACGGTGTTTATCTTTGGATGGCTTAACAACCAGTTGCTCAAGATGCAATGGCTGTCCGATTTGGCCCAAAAGTTTGTGGAGCGGGTTTTGGGACTCGGTGTTCAGGACAGGCTTGGCGGCAGTATTCATTTTTTTGTATACGATGTTGTAAAGATTTTTATATTGCTGTCTGTGCTTATTTTTACCATATCCTATATCCAGAGCTTCTTTCCCCCCGAAAGAACGAAAAGAATATTAGGCGGGTATAAGGGGATAACAGGAAATATTTTAGGGGCTTTACTGGGGACCGTAACTCCCTTCTGCTCCTGCTCGTCGATACCGTTGTTTATCGGTTTTACCAGTGCCGGTTTGCCCCTGGGAATTACATTCTCATTTTTAATTTCATCTCCGCTGGTTGATCTGGCATCCATCCTTCTTCTTGCCAGCATATTTAACTGGAAGATAGCCTTCGCCTATGTTGCAGCCGGGCTAGTCCTTGCCGTGATTGGCGGCACCTTTATTGGCAGGGCAAAACTGGAAAATTATGTGGAGCCTTTTGTTTACAGTAATGTAATGGTTAATATGGATCAGAACGAGTTGACCGTGCGGGATCGACTTGTTTACTCCAAAGAACAGGTGTTTGATATTGTCAGAAGGGTATGGCTTTATATCTTGGTTGGTGTCGGGATAGGCGCTGTAATTCATAACTGGATACCGGGAGAGATTATATCAGTTGTGCTGGGGCAGGATAAGTGGTACTCCGTACTGGTGGCAACGTTAGTGGGAGCCCCAATGTATGCGGATATCTTTGGCACCTTGCCTATCGCCGAAGCACTGGTCTATAAGGGGGTAGGTATTGGAACCGCCCTTTCCTTCATGATGGCGGTGACCGCCCTTTCCCTGCCTTCTCTGATTATGCTCAAAACGGCGGTCAAAATGAAACTCCTTGCTGTCTTTTTTGCGGTTGTCACCGCAGGCGTTATTATCCTCGGTTATACCTTCAATGCTTTGGGCCATTTGCTTGTGTAATTAAGGGTGCAAAATATAAAAATATAAAATACAGTTAAGGGGTGGGGGCAAATGATTATTAAAGTTTTAGGAACAGGCTGTGCCAACTGCAACAAGTTTGAACAGAATATCAGGCAGGCTGTGGAAGAAATGGGGCTTGCCGCAACTATTGAAAAAGTACAGGACTTGAAAGCGATTGCCGGATATGGCGTCATGATGTTACCGGCACTCGTGGTCGATGGGGAAGTAAAAGTTGTGGGAAAGGTTTTAAAGGCCGGCGAAATAAAGGCGCTGCTAAAATAGGTGTTTGTTACCCTTCGGCATAAAAAAATATTTGGGTATTAAAGGAGCCATTTATAAATTGTAAAAACAGTAGCACACTAAAAGCCGTCCGGAAGGACGGTTTTTAGTGTGTAAAAAAGGCAGCCCGGAAAATAATTAGTGTTCAGGGTTTCATAGAATAATGTTATTTCCAATCAGCGATTGATAAATGTTTTAGATTTTTCTAATGTATATTTTTTATGTATTATAACGCCAGGCGCTAAAAAACCTGCTTGAGGTTAACAGACTTGATCCGGCTCCCCTGACCGGAATGGACATGCTTACAGCGATCTGGGTCAGGGGCTTTAACGTGGACAAAGAAGAAGGGATCGGGTTGATTGAACAACTAACTGAAGAAATAAGGAATATTGCGGGACAGGGGATTTCCCCCTTTGCTAAAGGTACGCCCCGCATCCTGCTGACCGGGTGCCCGGTGGGCACCGGTTGTGAAAAAGTGGTGCGCCTGCTGGAAGAATGCGGCGGCAGTGTCGTTTTGCTATGAAAACTGCACCGGGATAAAAACTTTAGAATATCTTGCAGATGAAGATGAGCAAAGAAATCCAATGGAAGCAATTGCTGAAAGGTATCTGCAAATACCCTGTTCCTGCATCTCGCCCAACCCCGGGCGGCTGGAGCTTATCAGCAGGCTTGTCGCCGATTTTCAGGTTGACGGAGTGGTGGACCTTAGCTGGCAAGCCTGTCATACTTATATTGTGGAAGGTGAGCTGGTCCGGCGCCACGTCCGGGACAACTGCGGGCTGATACATCCAGCTGGAAACGGATTATTCCACATCGGACATTGAACAGCTGAAAACAAGGATCTCGGCCTTCATAGAAATGCTCAACGGGAGTTGATTATAAATGTACACAGTGGGAATAGACGCAGGCTCTGTTACCACCAAAGCGATGCTGCTTAACGGCGGGGACTGGCGTCATGTGATCAGGCCGGCTTGCTGCAACCCTAGCCAGGCCGCCTGGAGGCCTTCGAGGAACTGCTGGGCCGGGCTGGCCTGGTGCGCGGGACGATATCTCCTGCGTGATTTGAACCGGCTGCGGCAGGATTTCTATGCCATTTATCGACAAGGCGGTAACCGGGATAACATGCCACGCCAGTGGGGCGCACCACATGCTGGAAGGGGCTGACATGGTGTTCGATATCAGTAATCTTTTTATTCATCCACTTGCTAATAAATTAATCAAATAACATGAATAAAGGAATCGTTTTGACAAAGGGAGAAAATCACTTATTAACTTTATTACGAGTAGCAGATAATTAAACTTTTGTTTAACCTGGGGAGAAATGGGGATGGTCCCCCGCGGGCTTCAAACCCGTTTGTCTGCCTGTTACGCAGGCGGGAGTCGTGTTCGAATCCGACTTCTCCTCACCAAAATTATTTTATAAAAACTCTGTTTCCCGGCTCAGGCAAGGGGGAGGGGCGTTTATCCGGTTAGCAGGTCGCGCAGGCATTCTTTTAATACTGGTTTATAATCAAGGTATTTCAGCCAGGTATTTTCGACAAAGTCATACCTTTTTTCATCATTCCTGGATACAACTACCAGTCCCCTTGTAGCGTAATATTGAAAACCCAGGGGGGATTGATTTAGGGCGTGAACATCGACAGGCAGGCGGAGCCTGCGGCTGAGTACGGCGGAAAGGCTCAGGGAAAGGTCCAACTGTTTTTCCCCTGTCAGGCTGTCGTCATAATAAACCGCAATATCTATATCCCGGCAGGGCAGCTCAGCCAAAAATGAACCATGCGCGTAGGCAAACTCGATTACCGGGTAGCGTGAAAGGAAGCTTTTGATTTGCTTCAGGATCGCTTCTTTTTTTTCTTTGGAAAAACTAAAACGTTTTTCGTCTGAAATCGTCAGGAACGCATTGTTATCAAAGGGATCCTCAGGCAAAGCCGTCACCCCCCGGTTGCCTCTGCAATAATTCACTTATCTCCTGCAGGTAGATATCAAGGTCATGCAGGTCTTTTCTTATTAAACTCAACATGCGGCGATTGTCAACTACTCCATAACCGTGCACCAAAAGATTACGGAAACCCGCCATCTTGCCCAATCGTATAGCCAGCCCCGGTTCAATCAAACAGTTTTCGCCCAGCAGCAGAAAACTTTCAGCGTAGCTGGCTGGGGCTTTAGCCAGAAGCCTGGCGCAAAAGTGGGTTGCAATATTAATCGCTGCCTCAATGAGGACAATAAAGGCGTATCGTGCCGAGCGGACAGCCTCCGGGTTGCCGAGAAAAACCCCATCGGCAAGCTTACCATAAGCCTGTAATATTTTTATGGATTCCCGGACATCTGCTATTTTTTCCGCTATACGGGGCAGGTTAAGCTTTGCATAATCCATAGGGTTTATCCTCGTGTATTCTTCCCTCCAGCCGGGGGTCTCTGGCGCTAACAGGCAGTTATGAGGGGCTTTTGTCCACATTGTATCTCAAATGGAACCAAATGGCAATAATTGACTGGACTGCAATTTGAAATCTTGCTCACTCAGCAAACGCAGGAGCAGGTTTCCCGCCACCATGCGCTGGTACCGGTCGCTGCCCCTGATCTGATGTCGCCGATTGGCAGGAAGCTTTTGGTGATATTTTCCCCGCCCGGCGCAGTATACCGGTGTTGCGAAAATCATGCCTGATCATAGTCGTATCCATTTTGCGGCCCATTTGGGACGGGGTCGACGCCGAAGCCAATCTGACCCAGCATGTCAAGATCCTCAAGGCCGAGGGGCTGCTGAACATATTGACCTGGCTTATGCCTGACAGGCAACCCTGACTTCTGTTCTGCTCATGCTTTTCACCACGCAGCTGCTTTTCGGCAGCTTGCCAATGTCAAAGAGACTCCCGGGGATTCCTGGTAATAATGTCAAATCCACAAAAAAATAAAGGGTTTTTTGTTAGATGTATAAAAATAAAGAAGGTAATATTGCCCATGTGACTGGTGGCCGGGAAATATTTTTTAAAAACTAACATTCTGGGGATTGGATGTGCGGCATAGGATGGCAAAAAAAGATTTCGGGCTTACGATAGCAAACCTTGAGGCCGCCACAAGTTTTGTGCGGGATCTATTAAAAAAATACAAGTGCACCAGCCGGGACCTCATGCAAGCCGAGCTTTTTACGGAAGAGACGGTTGTGCACTGGGCGAAGGCCGCCGCTGCGGAAGATACTTTTCAAATCGAACTGCGCAAGCGATTTAAAATCATAACCATATCGCTGTTCTACCGGGGTGCGCCATCCAATCCGCTGTCCCCGTCCGGTGGGGACGCGGATGATGAATTTTGCTTTATCGGTCAGAACATTTTAATCGGGCTTTCCACAGTCGCCTACAGTTACGAAAACGGCTGTAATGTGGTTGCCTTTACCCTAAAGGAAAAAGGGCTGAACCCCGTTGCCGCTATCGGCCTGGCCCTGGGCGCGGCTGTAATCTGTGGTCTGTCCGTGAACAGCTTTGCCCCCGCCCTGCAAAAATTCCTGCCAGCTGCAATATTGAACCCTTTAAGCAACACTTTTTTCGGGCTGCTTAACGCCATAGTCATTCCCTTTCTCTTTGTGTCGGTAATTGCCAGTATCTTTAATATGGAAAATATCGCCCAGATGAAACGTATTTTTCGTACGCTATTTAGCTGGTTTGCGGGAATAACGGTTGTGTCGGGGGTGGTTGCCGTGCTGGCCGGAGTTTTGTATTTTCCCCCGGGGAGTGGTGGGAACGCCGGCGCCAGTGAAGGAATCTGGGCGCAGTTAGCCGCAATGTTGTTTGATATAGTGCCCGCCAACATCTTTAAGTCCTTTTTGGACGGCAATACTCTGCAAACAATTTTCCTCGCTGCGATCATGGGCATTGCCATGCTCACCTTGAAAGGACGTTTCCCTGTTTTAACCAAAGCTATAACTGAACTGAACCTGGTTTTGTCTACTTTGTTGGATGCCGTTTGTTCCCTGATGCCCTGGGTGATCTTTATTTGTATTTTCAACATGCTGTTATCGGGGGACGGCGGGGCGCTCCTCAGTTCCCTGGGGGTAGTTGCGCTTATATGCATCTGTTTTGCGGTAATTACCTTGCTTTGCCTGGCAAGTATTGTTGTCATTGAAAAGGATAATCCCCTGGAGTACATTAAAACTGTTGGTTCATTCCTGCTGATTGCCTTAACTACCGCCAGCTCCAGCGCTACCTTTGCGCCTCATACCATTGTTGCCACCACCAAACAGGGTATCCGGGACTATCTGGTTAACTTTTCTATACCCGTGGGCGCCCTGTTTTCCAAACCCTATGTGGTACCGGCCTTGTTTTTGCTGTCTTTATTTGTGGGCAATTTTTACGGGATCAATTTTGGTTTTGCGGATATAGCAGCCATGGTCCTCCTTAGTATAATTATGTCCATAGCCGTGCCGCCTGCGCAGGGAATGGGCGTTTTCCTTTTTACGGTTGTATTTAAAAAATTCGGTATTCACCTGGAAGGCATGGCCATGGCGGTCAGTCTTTTTATCCTTTTTGACTATCTAATGACCACCGGCAACGTATTATCCATAAACATCAGCATGCTGCATACGGAACACTGGCTGAGGAAAACGAGTGAAGGGGAAACGGCGAAATTTTCCGCTTATATCCGGTAAGTTACTATATTAGCCTTGGTTTTTTAAGTTCTGGGTTTTGTAAGGATGGGCTGCATACCATGGCAAACAAAAAAGATTTCGGGTTGACAATAGCAAATCTCGGGACCGCCACAAACTTTGTGGGCGACCTATTAAAAAAATACAAGTGTACCAGCCGGGACCACGTGCAAGCCGAACTTTTTACGGAAGAGACGGTTGTGCACTGGGCGAAGGCCGCCGCTGCGGAAGATACTTTTCAAATCGAACTGCGCAAGCGGTTTAAAACCATAACCATATCGCTGTCTTACCGGGGTGCGCCGTCCAATCCGCTGTCCCCGTCCGGTGGGGACGCGGATGAGGAATTCGGCTTTATCGGTCAGAATATTTTAATCGGGCTCTCCACAGTCACCTACAGTTACGAAAACGGCTGTAATGTGGTTGCCTTTAACCTGAGAGAAAAAGGGCTCAATCCCGTTGCCGCCATCGGCCTGGCCCTGGGCTCGGCTATAATCTGTGGTTTGTCTGTAAATAGCTTTGCCCCCGCCCTGCAAAATTTCCTGCCTGCCGCAATACTGGACCCTTTAAGCAATGCTTTTTTCGGGCTGCTTAACGCCATAGTTATTCCTTTCCTCTTTGTGTCGGTAATTGCCAGCATCTTTAACATGGAAAATATCGCCCAGATGAAACGTATTTTTCGAATAGTCCTGGGCTGGTTTGCCGGGCTGACGGCTATGTCGGGCTTAATTACCGCGTTGGCGGGAATAATTTATTTTCCCTTGCAGGACGGCAGCGTCCAGGGCGCCGGCGGGGGAATCTGGTTACAGGTTGCCGAAATGTTGTTTGACATTATACCCTCAAATCTATTTAAGTCTTTTTTGGACAACAATACCCTGCAAACGATTTTCCTGGCCGCCCTGGTGGGTATTGCCATACTCACCATGAAAGGACGCTTCCCCGTTTTAACCAGGGTTATCACCGAATTTAACCTGATTTTTGCTACCTTGTTGGATGCCCTTTGCACCCTGATGCCCTGGGTGATTTTTATATGTATTTTTAACATACTATTGTCGGGGGACGGCGGGACGCTTCTTGGTTCTATTGGTGTTGTGGCGCTCATATGTATGTGTTTTGTGGTTATCGCCGTGCTGGGCCTGATCAGCGTTGCCGTCATTGAAAAGGAAAATCTGGTGGAATACGTCAAAACCATCGGCTCTGTCCTGCTGATTGCTGTAACTACCGCCAGCTCCAGTGCTACCTTTGCCCCCCATACCACGATTGCCACCACGAAACAGGGTATCCGTGATTACCTGGTTAAATTCACCATACCCGCGGGCGTGCTTTTTTTAAAACCCTTTTCGGTGCCCATCCTGTTTTTGATGTCTATATTTACAGGCGGTATATACGGGATCAATTTTGGTGCGGCGGATATTGTATCCATGCTGCTGCTTTGCCTTATTATTGCTATAGCGGCGCCGCCCGTACAGGGTATGGGTACCTTCCTTTTCACGGTTGTATTTAAAAAGTTCGGTATTCCCCTGGAAGGCCTGGCCATGGCGGCAAGTCTTTATATTTTTTTCGACTATCTGGCGACCACCGGTGATATGCTTTTCATAAATATAAGCATGCTGCATACGGAACATTGGCTGCGGGAGCAAGATAAAAGGAAAGGGCCGGATTGCCGGCGGCGTTGTCTGGCGGCGGCTCGGCGCCGGTGACGGCTACCCGGTTAAAACGTTTCTTATCCCGGAGCGCCTGATCGAGGAAAACGCCGCCCGCCGGGTTATTTCCAGCGTGGCCCGCACCCCCAAAGGGGACATCGTCGGCCATAGCGCCCTGTACACCAGCGCGCCCAACAAAAGGATTTATGAAACGGGCGCCGTCCTGGTGCTGCCGGAATATCGCTGCCGGGGCGGTATGTTTGTAAAATTGATTACCCATGGGATAGATGCGGCGGCAAGGGGTCCTGGTGTGGATCTTATTTACGGGGAACCCGTTTGCAACCACCGCATTACCCAAAAGGCGGCAGCTTTTTTCGGCTTAAAAACCTTTGCCGTTGAGGTCGATCTGATGCCCGCGTCAACATCCTGCCCTGGCATTCTATACGTTTATTTTTTATTGAGGTGTTAAACATATGGATTTTAAAACTTTATGGCCTCCATGGCAGTACGACGAGCGGGCAAAGGCCGGTGTGGATTACGCGGCTAAGGCAATTGCGGCGGAGTACGATCAGAGGCACGCCGGATTCCGTGATTTTGAAAAAGACGCCCGGCTGATCATGGAGCGGCTCGGCTTGAAACCGGAGCACAGGATAATTGATTTCGGCTGCGGTACCGGCGCCTTCGTGATCCCGGCGGCCCGGTCCTGCCGGAAGGTCTATGCCGTGGATATTTCGCAGGCCATGCTGGACAGATGCGAAAAAAAAGCCCGGGCCGCCGGTCTGGGCAATGTCGAGACCTGCTGCGCGGGCTTTCTGACTTACGAGCACCAGGGAGATCCTGTGGACGCCGTTGTCTCCCTGGTTGCCCTCCACCACCTGCCGGATTTTTGGAAGGCCATCGCTCTCAGGCGCATGTACCATATGCTCAAACCAGGCGGGAAGCTATACCTTTTTGACGTGGTGTTTTCCTTTCCGCTTGAGTCCTGCCAGGGCGAACTGGACAACTGGGTGAGCGGAATGTACGAAACGGCCGGCCGGGCCATGGCTGAGGAAGCCGTCATCCACATCCGCGAGGAATACAGCACCTTTGACTGGGTTATGGAGGGGATAATTGAGCGGGCGGGCTTCAGGATAGAACAGAAGCTCTCCGAGTTACCTTACTGCCTCACTTACGTGAATGTCCGGCCGTGAGTGGGGCTTCAAAGGTGTCAACAGCCCCGTTTCCCCGAAACCCCCCTGACCCGTTTGTTGTTGTAATTAATATATCCTTGAAGCAATATTTGGAATAACCTTGCTGTCCCCGATATTCCATAATAAAATGCCGTCCACCGTATATTCTCAGGTCATTCGAATTTCCATGATCGGGCGGACGGCAGCCGCTAACCAACCCTGGAAAGAACCCCCTATGGTAGTTTTCTGGTGCTACCATAGGGGGTTTTATGAGCCGTATCTTTCCCGGGGTTACTTGCCTTGGGGAGTCAGGGGTTTTCGTTCATAGAACGTTCATAGAACATAGTACGACCTTGTCTGTCCGGTTGAATTGCCTTGCAGCCGGATCCCGATGCCGGTCAGACACACATACCTATTCCTCGTATACGATGACCGCTTCCTGGGTGCTGTTGATCCAGTCCACCTTGCAGTTCAGATTTTCCGCCGCAAACCTTAAAGGCACAAAGGTCCGTCCTTGCTGCAATATCGGGGCCACGTCCATCTTCCTGGCAGCGCCGTTTATTGTGAGGTCTGTTTTGCTCAGCCACATTTCGACACTGTTTCCCCGTGCTTCCAGCGTTATCTTTTGGGCGCCGGCGTCCCATCCCACCGTTCCTCCCATGGCTTCAACGATAGCTCTGATCGGAACCATGGTCCGGCCGGATATGATCAGGGGCTGGGTACCCCGGCCCGGATCGATTTCCTGGTTCACGCCGTCGACGCTCATATACGGGCTGCCCAGCTTCAGCAGGATAAAGTGCTTGTAGCTCCCCGGCTTATAGACCTGGCTGCCGGTTTTTACGGTAAAAGTGGCGATGGCGGAGCCCAGCTTTTCCTCTATGTCCTCAAAGGGTCTGGCTTCGGCCAGCACCGGCTTGACCGTATAGTAATAGGTGGTGTCCGGCTCGACGTTCACATCCGCAAAGGAGGTGCTGGTGATGTAGAAGTCGGTGACGGATATGCCCAGGCTGCTGGAGGAAGTGGACCGGAAAAGCCGGTAACCGAGACCGGAGGCCGGCTGCCACATGATCCGCGAGCCGGATTCAAAGGCTTCCGCGCCGCTGCCGGCGGGTGCGGCCGGGGCCGTCGTCGGTGTAGCCGGCGACGATATTGGAGTTGTTTTGGTCGCAGTCCAGTTATATGAACCGGCATTATTTTGTGTAAATGTGCCGCTTATGCCGACATTGCTGCTGGCGTCCACGCTTAAAGTGCCGGTATAATCCTGACGCAGGCTGCCGGAATCCCACATCCGAGTGAACGTAACGGTGTTTCCGGTAATCAGGCCGTTAATCAGCCTTTCAGTTTTGCCGGCGTCAATACTCACCGTTCCGCTGAATGTGTTTCCCGACTGACTGGTTATCTCAAACGTTCCGCTAGATCTGTTTGCGGTAATATTCCACTTACCCGTCAGATCATAAGACGCGGTCTGAGCCGTTGCAGCCGTAGTCGTCGGAGCGGTCGGAGCCGGCGTGGCGGGGGTCTGTGTCGATACCGGTGATTCTGTTACCGTAAAGGGTTGGCTGGTGGCGATGCGTGTATATCCGCTATCCTGAAATAATCTGAACTCATACTGCCCCGCCTGTTTGGGGGCCTTTACAGTGTAGCTGCCGGAACTCCCGCTCAGGTATTGATAACTCATATATTGTCGATCTGTATTGCCTGTTTGATAAAGACCAATCCAGGCTTGAGTGCTGGCAGGTCCGTCCGTATAGCTTGCGGTTACTGATTCATCAGGTTGAACACCGGATCTATCGATACTGATAGAAGGAGCATGGGTTGTTACCGTTATTGTTTGACTTGTGGCTAACTTTTGTGTATAGCCACCGTCTCCAAACAGCCTGAAGTTATAGGTGCCGACTTCTGTAGATACTTTTACTTTATATGACCCTGATGCATCTTTCAGGTAGACAAAGCTGATATATTGACGATCTGTATTGCCTGTTTTATAAAAACCAATCCATGCATTTGCGTTATCCACTGAAGGGAAGCTTGCAATAATATCTTCACCGAGCCTCACGGTTGTGGCGTTCACGTTAATTGAGGGTGCAGCAAAGCTTTCGGACGCGAAGGCGCCTGCCGACAACAAACACAAAAAAACCGTTGCCAATGCCACCGCGATAAAACCCGTTATTCTTTTTCTGATCGTTATTCTCCTCATTATCATTCTCCCTCCATACCCTACCAACAAAAAATATCGATAGATTTTTTACGATATCCCTCACGATCCTTTGTTATGGCAGTATCCGACCACCTCTCTTTACCGGCATACTCTTTATTAGGATAATAGCTTGTTTCTTATAAAACCATCACCCGTAACGGGTGTTTATCTGTAAAAGCCCTCACCCGTAACGGGTGAGAGCTTTGAAATATCACTGATTTTAAAGGACTGCCAGTATGAAATGAAGAATTAAACAGTTATACGCGTTGCCGGGTTCCCGGGGCAGGGGTTTTACAGCTTGATTGTAGAAGCTATGGTTTATCAGGCCATGGCGGATAGGCGCTATACAAATAAACTCCATATCGAGGACTTGTAAGAGGCCGTGTAATTCTGTGACAGGTTTTTATTATAAGGGGTTGGGCCATTGGGAAGCGTTAAAAAAAGCAAACAGTTTTTATCAATACCTGTAGATGCGCGCATCCTGTCCATTATCGTGTTTTCCTTATTTTTCGGATGGGTATTGGCCTTCGTTTTTGAGGGACAGGTTTTATACGCCATTTATGACCAATATCACCACCTGGACACCCATTCCATGATTTTCGGATCGATCGCCGCCCTTTTTACCGGTTTGGTCGGATGCGGCGTATTTATCAAGAAGATGAAAGCGGCAAAACGATGGATGCTGTTTTCTTTTACTCTTTGTATTGCGGGCACCGGCGCATTCTTATTTCCCCCCAGCGTCATCTGGAAACCCCTGCTCCTGTCCATGGCATTTCTGGCCGGCGCCTGCGTGGCTGCCTGGGGGTTTTACTTCAAGGGCTTCACCCCTTCCAATGAACGGATCAAAACCGCAGCCGAGGTCCTGATTTATTCCAATATCCTGATGATTGTAATAAACGCGGTGGCGATCAACCTGTCCCCCCGGGCAGGCCTGGCCATGTCCATAGTCACGCTTGCGGTCGCCTTGTTTTTTACCGCCGGACTGCCGGAAGAAGCTCAGAACGAAAAGCAGTCCGGCGCCGCGGACGGCATAGAGCTGGGCAGTCTGGTAAAAACACTCGCTTTTCTATGTCTGTTTATCTTCATCATCACCATCAATTCCGGGCTGATGTATCAGGTGATAAACCCCGCCTTTGCCCATCATAAATGGCTGGTGAGCTGGTATTGGGCAGTGCCCTATATCGTTGCCCTGTATATTATGAAGACCCTTCCGCGCAAGACCGCCCGGACGTACATGCTTTATGTCGCTATTGCCATGATCGGTCTTGCTTTTATTGCTTTTATGACCTTTGACCGCTCGGCGGCAAGCTATCTGCTGGTCAACACGCTGATGCTGGGGGCCTGCGGTGTGTTTGATCTGTTCTGGTGGAGTATTCTTGGAGAAATGCTTGATTTTGATGAAAACCCGGCGAAGATACTCGGCATAGGGCTGTCTGCGAATGTGCTGGGCGTGCTGTTTGGCGGTATGCTCGGAAAAGCAATCACCGACCGGGATGTTCAAACTCACGATCCGGCGGTGCTGGCGCTGGTTGTGGTTTTTATCGTCCTCATTATTCTCCCCTTGCTCCACAAGCAGCTCTCCATGCTGCTTAAAAACTACGCTTATCTCGCGGTATTCTCCGAAATGCCCGCGGACAAGCAAACCGAGGCGGTGAAGAATGTCGCTGTCATCGGTCAGCTTACAGCGCGTGAAAGCGAAATAGCCGCGCTGCTGGTAAAGGGCCGAACCTATAAGATGATTGCCGACGAGCTGTTTCTCAGTGAAAACACAGTCAAGTCTCATATTAAGCATATCTATGCAAAATTAAAGATCAGAAGAAAATCAGAGCTGATAAGTCTGGTGACAGAGAATCCTACAACTGGAAAAGGTTCTTTTTCTGGAAAAAGCTAAATCGATATGCCCTTTTCAAGCCGTGGTCCCTCAGTGCCTCCTGTATTTCAGTTTAAACAGGTTAAATATCAAGAGATTGTAGTACGCCGTTTTATTTTTACCCGGCACAACGTAAAAACGGCAAACTATATTTCCACGTGGATCCTTTTCCCCAATTATATTTTGTCGTAAAATCCGGCACATAACTGCCGTTTCCACGCGCTATTCCTTTGGCGGCCAGAGGGAGACGGTATTGCCTTCTTCCCAATCTCTGTCGGCCTCTGCAATACTTTCCCGCAACTCCAATGGGCGTTCATTTTCAGCTTTTAATTGACAAAAATTTAAAATGCTGATAAGCTGTAAATACAGCTTATCAGCTAAGGAGATGTTGCAGATGCCGGAGATTATACAGCAGGTGCAAAAACGTATGCTTATCAGTCTGTCTCAGATTGCTAAAAAACTAAATATACGGGAAGGGGATTATAT